>Ga0185307_1000001_pt1 | contig 265728 bp, 277 predicted proteins | sample LHCtaG_FD_128010 | JGI IMG/M metagenome (GOLD analysis project Ga0185307, IMG submission 128010) | Hot spring microbial communities from Little Hot Creek, USA to study Microbial Dark Matter (Phase II) - LHC4sed_matched (SPADES... | ecosystem: Environmental > Aquatic > Thermal springs > Hot... | reverse complement strand
TGGCTTTATGTATTTGAGGGTTGGTTCTAGGGATTTATTCGTCGATGAGGATTCTCTATGTTCGATTCTCTCTAGGAGGTTTTCGAAGTCTGTAGGGTTTATCGGTTTGGATAGGCTTGGTGAGGGTTTCCATGCTGTAGCTTATAGGGTTAGGTTGAGGATCGATGGTTTTGAGGGTAGTGTTGTTCTCAGGGTTATGCGTGGTGATACTGGTTGGGGTCACGACTATGTATCTGATCGAGCTGCTTCGCTACTACTGCAGCATAACCTGTATAGGGGTTCTCCGATACCTTCTCCTGTATCATCTATAGATGTCCTATGCCTCTTACCTGATGGTAGTGTTGAATCTATAGGTGATGCCGTGGAGTTTATACATGTTATGGATGAGGTTTCCGAGAGTCATGGCCGTCCATACGTATACGATCTATTCGATATAGCTTCTAGGGGTAGCCTCATGGATAGGGATATACGTAGGTGTAGGATTCTAGCATCCTACCTATCTAGATTGCATAGCGTGAAATCGTCTAATCGAAACCTGTATCTTAGGCATATTAGGGATCTTGTAGGTCATGGTGAGATGTTTATGGGTGTCGTAGATTCTTATCCAGATCTCGATAGACTCGGATGGATAGATGAGCGTAGGGTTATGGAGCTTGAGAAGAGGATGGTTGAATGGAGGTATAAGCTTAGACGATATACGCATAGATTATCGAGGATACACGGGGATTTCCATCCATTCGGTAATATAAGGTTTACGAGCGATGATCAACCTGTGATCCTAGAGTATTCTAGGGAGGAGTATGGCGAGCCTGCGGATGATCTCTCAGCTCTAACTATAAACTACCTATTCATATCTATATGGAGGTGCGGATCGTATACGCAGCCCTTCGAAACATTATTCGAGGAGCTATTCGAATCCTACATGGATGAGACTGGTGATACAGAGATCCTAAGGGTTATACAACCATTCTACTGCTTCAGAGGACTCGTAGTAGTTCATCCACTATACTATCCTGAGATGGAGGATTGGAAGAGGCAGTCTATACTGAGGTTCGTAGAGAATGTATTATCGGTGGAGGAGTTTGATCCAGGCGGGGTTCGGGAATACCTGGAAGGATAGATAGTCTAGGCTAGCCTAAACTCTCGGAGCGGTGTACATCGAAGCGAATCTAGGGTTAGGTTTAAGCTATATCGCCATACTCCAGTATCTTCCTATCCTCGTAGGATGCTATGAACCTCCTATAGAATTCATGCTGGATACACTCTAGTAGACCTATAATCCTCTCATAGTTTAGATAGGAGGGCTTATACAGATTCTTCAATATCCTCGTTATAAGGTAGTTCAACTGCCCATCCCACTCTTCGCTAGGAGTCTCTCCTAGAACTTCTAAAACCTCATCGACTATCCTATCTAGGCGAGGCCTCCTCTCAGGCTTAATATACGGCATAGCCTCCTCTCAAACGATAAACCTATAGTCAGCCTACTTATACTATTCGATCCTAGGAGGGTACGGTATACTTAATACAGCTTCCGACTACAAGTATAGTTTAGGTGCAGGAGGTTTGAGCGAGGGATGGGCTATATGGATTACAGGATTACCTTCCAGCGGTAAATCTACGATAGCTAAGCTACTATCAGAGAGGTTGGAGTCGATCGGGATCCGCGTGCAGATACTTGAATCGGATGAGCTTAGAAAGATCCTTACACCCAACCCTAGGTATACTGAGGAGGAGAGGGATACATTCTATAGGGCTATGGCGTATATAGGTTGGCTTCTAGTTAGGAATGGTGTTAACGTTATCTTCGATGCTACAGCTAATAGGAGGAGGTATAGGGAGGAGGCTAGGAGGATGATCCAGAAGTTCATGGAGGTATACTTGGAATGTCCTATAGAGGTATGTATAGCTAGGGATAGGAAGGGGTTGTATAGGATGGCTTCTGAGGGATCTGTGAAAACGCTACCCGGATTACAGGTACCATACGAAGAACCTCTAACTCCTGATCTAAAACTTAATACGGCTCTAAACGATCCGGGGAGATGCGTAGATCTTATAATCGAAGCTATGCGTATCAAGGGCTTCATATAGTTTAGATCCTATACCCAGCCCATCCGATCATCCTAGCAGCATCTATGAATCTATCCGCTCTACAGATTATGGTTCTAGACCCTACCCTCTCGACGCCGCGCATACCCCTCATCCTATCCGCGTAATTAGGATGCATATACTCCACCATAACCTCTACAGGCTCCCCGAACTTGAAGATATTGAGTGATTCTTTACTTCTAGCTACGTTCTCCACGGCTCTCCTAGAGGCTTCCCTTATAAGATCTGAAGTCCTACCCGGGGGTAGGCAGTATGCCGATGTACGAGCTAAACCATACTTAACCGTTACGGCTTCTACGCTTCCTAGGAATCTCCTAGCCTCCTCTACGGCTTCGCTGCAGCCGGTTACCAAGGCGACTGGTACGCCTAGGGATCCGGCTATAGCGGAATCTACGGCTATCTCCCCGACTTCAACCCCGTTGACGGAAGCTCTGTATATCGATCTCGAAGAGAATGTATGGGAGAGGATAGCTCTAGGATTACCTGCCATAGCATGGTATGCTACTAGGAATACGCAATCGAAGGTATCGTCGAGGATGGATAGTCTTAGCCTAGATTCGTGATCCGTACGTATATAGATAGCTCTGGGATGCATTAAATCCGGTATTATATTCCACGCACCTCCCCCTCCATGCAGATCGTCTACGTATACCTCATCAGCCCCACCCTGTATAGCACCCTCCACCGCTGCGTTCACATCCCCGGTGAGTAGTCTACGAGCCTCCTGATACTCAACCCCTGTGTAGCCATCCCATCCAGCCTGCTCAGGTCTAACTACGCAGGATGCCCCCTCCATATCCACCATAATATACACCTTCAAATACGTATCACCCTCGCATGAACTCTATAGATCGTATGAATAGTTAAATCTATCTAGAGTATGGATGTTATGTAGCCTATACCCCTAGTCCTACCTTCACGGAATACGAAGTTATCACCATCCCTTACGAACCTAGGCCTATACTTGAATCTAAGTTTAACGTTAGCCGTATCCCCCGTCCTTAGAGGCTCCCTATCCATATCTAGGAACTCGACTGCCTCCCTTATCGTATGCAAGTGGATCGTCGCGTTATACCCCCTCCTTATAGTCGTAGGATGGTGTAGGACTGTTATCTTAGCTTCGAATAGCCTTACAGGTTTAAGGTTTATACCCTCACCGGCTAGGGTCATACCCTTCTCCACCTCATCGTATTCGACGTTGGTTATAGCTAAGCATGCATCCTGCCCTGAGTAAGCTTCATCTACAGGTATCCTACAAACATGTATCGATTTAACCCTGACAAGCCTGAAGGATCCGTCGCTGAATGGGCCGAGTTGAAGTATATCCCCTACCTTAACGACGCCCTGTAGGATTAATCCGCTTACGACTAATCCCACCCCCCTGACATCGAATTTATCATCTACATACATTAGGAACGGCATCTTAGCATACTCATCCCATCTGAGGCGTGGAGGTATTATATCGAGGAAGAATCTCAGTATATCCAGCCCATCACCGGTTGTATTCGAAACCTTGAATATAGGCGCTATCCTCTCGCTCGATATGGTCCTCGCAGCTACTACGGCGTCATCCCTACCCCGGATTATGAACGGTATACGGTTCACCCCAGGCATCTTCAGAAGCCTACATATATCCGATACAGTCTCATCGACCCTGGATCTATCTACGAGGTCTATCTTGGTGACGACTACTATCACCGGTAGCTTTAGGGCTACGGCTACACCTAGATGCTCCTTAGCCATACCTACTATACCAGAGTTAGCGGCTACGGTTAGTATAGCGTAATCCGGTCTACGTCCTAGAACGCCTTTAAGCGTAGTCCTAAGATACCTTTCATGACCTGCTAGATCTACGAAGCATACTATCTTAGCGCTCTTCATGAAAACCTGTGCCTCATCTAGGGGTGAGAGTAGCTTATAGTTGACGGGTTCACCTCCATCATCGAAGCCTAGTAGATGCGTGGATATGGATGAAGTCCTCCCACTCTTAACTTCGTGGAGGAATCTAGCAACCCTCTTCATAGCTAACCCGTTCCCATCGTCGAGCAGCCCCGTCGTCAACACACCTATCAAGCTAGATTTACCTGAATCCACGTTCCCGAGGAGAGGTATGGTTACGAATACCGGATACCTATCCTCCCTACTATACCTTACATGAACCTCTGCTACAAGCCCTCTACGCCCCTTCTCTATCCTTAGAATCTTAAGTTTAGCTCCTATGATACCCGCTGCTTTATTCAGATTCTCTATACTCTCATCGAGCTGCTCCTTAGATAGACCGATAGGCTCCCCATCATCTGTTACGCCTATCTCGTAGAAAGCCTCCCCTCCCCCCTCCTCCAACCTATACTTCATCTGGGAGGCTATCCTCTCGATCTCCCTCCAACCTACACCTGTAACCCTAAGCTTATACTCTACGTTCCCTTCATCACGCTCCGCCGGTAGGTTGACGATAGTCATCCTCCCGATCCTTTCCTCCTCAACCGAGATATCATGATTCGGTGATAGTTAAGTATTCGTCCCAGATGCTTCTACATCCATAGATTCGAATGTATATCCAGTATCCTTAGAGCATTCCTATACGCTAGCTTCTCCAAAGCGGATTCAGGTAAACCCCTCTCGAGTAGCTTATCCCAGATCGCTCCCACCTTAGATATATCCTCCAACCCGGGTGGGGGTCTAGAGTATATTAAGCCGAAGTAGTCTGTACCCAGCGCGAGTATATCTTCACCGTAACGCTCGTAGACGTAGAGTATATGGTCTGCTAGCCGATCGATCGACGGATCATCGGCTATAGTCGATGGTATAAGCGTGAACCCTACCACACCCCTCCTAGATGCTAGACTCTCTAGAACCCTATCGCTTAGATTTCTAGGATGAGGATTAACGCTAGCTACGTTTGCATGGCTAACTATAACCGGTAGCTTCGATGCTTCGATAGCTTCTATGCATGTACGCTCGCTTGCATGAGCTAGATCCACTATCACCCCAAGACGGTTAGCTTCCTCGATAACCTCCTCACCGAAACCTGTAAGCCCGTAATCCCTTCTACTCATACATGAAGCTCCAACCCTACAATCGTAGTTCCATGTAAGCTGTACACCTCTGACGCCCAGCCTATAGAATAGCTCTACATCCTCCGCATCGTCTAGAGCCTCTGTGCCTTCGAGCGTTACTAGGAAGCCTATACCGTCTGAGCTGAGTATATCTTCGATATCCCTCCGTGTAGCGACGAGCTTTATCTGAGGGTAGAATCTAGCTATCCTACCGTAAACCTTAATCTGTTCGATCACGTTCAGCTTAACAGCTCTAGGTGTATTAACGCATATGGATTCTACACCTCTATACCCGCCCCAAACCTTGGATGCTAGCTCAGGGTTGAACGTAGGCATAAGCGGGAATATCGATGAAAATACGAGTTTAACGCATCCCCTCAGGTATTTAGGTATATCTGCATCCCTACCCTCTACGTCTATATCGAACGGGAGAGGCCTGGATACCCCATTCCCCCCGGTTACGTAGTGGTATGCTACATCCTCGTGTAGATCTACAACCGGTATACATCTAGCCATACCGCTGATACGATCGGTATACCCGGATTTAAGCGTTAATATATCCTAGCGTAGAGTATAACTGGGATGATCGAGTTAGGCGTATCTAAAGTTAGGATAACCCCTCCCGTAGGTGTGCCTATGGATGGATACCTATCTAGAAGGATGCCATCCATAGGTATACACGATCATATATATGCGAGAAGCATAGTCCTCGGTGATGGTGTAAACTACGTAGCTCTATCCTCGCTGGAGCTACTCTACGTAACTAGGGATATCGCATCCAGTGTAGAGGAGGTCGTAGAAAGCGAGCTAGGTATATCTAGGGATTCCATAATCATATCCGCCGTCCACAATCACTCAGGGCCATCGGTTACAGGCTTCCACTCGGTTGAACGATATAGATTCCTAGATGAATACCTGGAATTCCTACCAGGAGCTATATCTTCATCGATAATCGAAGCCTATAATCGTAGGCGTAAGGTAAGGATAGCCTACGGTAGGGGTAGATTCGATAAGTGGATCGTTAATAGGAGGAAGCCTATATCAGGGCCTCTAGATGATGAGCTTATAGTCTTCAAAGCTGAGGATGAGTATGGCCGTATAATTGCATCAATAGTGAACTTCGCATGCCACGCCGTAGTATTAGGCTCCAACAACCTACTGATAACAGGGGATTATCCAGGCTATCTATCCAGAACAGTCGAATCTATAGAGGGGGGTGTATGCCTATTCCTAAACGGAGCCTTCGGGGATATAAACCCGTATACACCTGGTACGATCCTCGAGAGAGTATACGATAGGAGTATGGGTAGCTTCAGTGATGCTATACGTATGGGGAAAGCTTTAGGATGCGAAGCTGCGAAGATTATGGAGTTATCAGATTCTGTGGAGGAAGCTAGCTTCTCCCATGCATCAACCACCGTTAAATTAAAGCTTAGACCCATACCGGCTACGAGTAGTAGCGGAAGCTTAGATAGATTAGCGCTCCGTATACGTCGAACGATCGAGAAGCTATTCCCACATGGCGAAGCTGAAGTATCTATCAGAGGGTTTAGATTAGGTGATCTCGGATTAGTAGCGTTACCTGGGGAGCTGTTCGTAGAGCTTGGTTTATCGATTAAGAAGTTATCACCCTTCGGCTACACGATGATAGCTGGATGCTCCACCGGTGAGATTGGATATATACCTACAGATGAAGCATACGATGAAGGTGGATACGAGGTCTCGATACCCGTATGCCTTGTGGAAAAAGGAAGCGGGGGGAAGCTCGTAGAAGCATCCGTAGAATTGCTTAGGAAGCTATACTCATCCTAGATATCTTCGGCGAATATATCGCAGTGTAGGCTTCCAACCGGTAGCACCTTGAAGGGTTCGGCATACTCTACACCAGCTTTCTTACCCATAAGCCTCATATACATCCTGAGAGTCTCTAGGAATCTATCTAGATTTCCGCTTGGAAACTGGCTTCTATGAGCTGAGATAGCTTTAAACTTGGTATCCAGATACCTAGATACATCTATATACGTGTTAGGCTTTCTACTCCAGTAGAACGCTATGAATTTTACGCGATGTAGTGTTAACCCCTCCAACAGATCCTGAGGGTTGATATGTACGAGCCCGGAGAACATAGATGCTTCAGCGGCTAGTATACCTGTAGCTACGTGATCCGGGTGAGCTTCATAGGTAAGCCACGGATCAACCGTAACGACGATATCCGGTTTAAACCTCCTAACTATGGTTATAAGTCTACTCCTAGCCTCTAGGGAAACCCTAAGCTCGCTATCCCTATAATTCATCCATATGAGCTGGTTTACGCCTAGTATCCTCGCAGCCTCCTCCTGCTCCCCCCTCCTAACCTCGGCTAGCTTCTCAGGATATAGCGTAGGATCCGATGTACCCATACAACCATCCGTCATAGTTACATATGCTACCTCAACCCCTCGCTCCCTCATCCAAGCTATAGTGCCCCCAGCGGCTATATCCGTATCGTCTGGGTGTGGTTGTATGCATAAAACCCTTCTAGCATGCTCGAAGGCATTCTCGATGAGTTTACGCCTATTCCTAACGATCGTATCGTAGGCTTCATCCCATGATAGCTGATCCAGGTATTCGTAGGATATAACGGTCATAGACGATCCGAAGGATATCATTCAACTATATTGAATATAAACAATCTGTTTAGCATCTCGTCTATACAGTGGTCTTAGCCTCGGTAAGCTCATCTATATTCTCTTTAACCTTCTCGATACCAGCTATTATATCATCCATATCCTCCCTGGAGCCTAGTAGGACGTACTGCGGTAGCCATAATCCTTCTACGTAGCATGCTCTCTCGGCTACGGGTAGGTTTACGCTTGAATAGTCGATATGTCTACCATAGTATGGGCATGATAGCGGGCATCTCTCAAAATACTTCAGGTAATCCTCCCTGTATAGGGGTTTAGAGTAACCTACACTTACAGGTATTCCCTCGGCTTGTAAGGCTTTAGCGAATAGCGTTTTAGGTATCCCATTGAAAGCTTCAGGGTCATACCTGAATATGTATAGATGGTATGCATTCCTAGTGATACGTTCATCCCTCTTAAGAGGCTTCAACCCATCTATCTTGGATAACTTGGAATCTAGGTAGGACGCATTATCCATACGCCTCCTAGTATGCTCATCAAGCCTATCCAGCTGAACTAGAAGTATAGCCGCTTGGAACTCGGTCATACGGTAATTCCATCCTGGCATGTGATGCTCATACCAGGATCCATGAGGAAGCCTTCCACAGTTATGCAAAGACCAAGCCTTCACGTATAGATCTTCATCGTTGGTTACAATGATACCGCCTTCCCCGCTGGTTATATTCTTACTAGATTGGAAGCTGAACGCTCCTGCATCACCTATAGCTCCAACCCTACGACCCTTCCACTCTGATCCCCATGCTTGGCATGCATCCTCCACCACATGCAAGTCGTACTTCCTAGCTATAGATATGATTGAATCCATATCCGCTGGTCTACCGCCTATATGAACCGGAAGTATAGCTTTAGTCTTCTCAGATATCATGGATTCTACGCTCTTAGGATCGATCGTGTATGTTTCAGGATCTATATCTGCGAATATAGGTATAGCGTTCACGTAGAATACAGCAGTGACAGTAGCCATGAAGGTGTAGGGTGGGACTATAACCTCGTCACCGCATCCCACGCCTAAAGCTCTAAGGGATATCTCTAGAGCTGCAGTCCCGCTGGTTACGGCTACACCATACCTTGCATGCTGGTAAGCCGCAAACTTCTCCTCAAACTCCCTTTTATACCTCCCTCCTATCCCCCATAACCCGCTTTCGAGGACGCTCCTTAAAGCTTCAAGCTCTCTATCGTCGAAGATAGGCCATCTAGGGAACGGCTTCTCCCTTATAGGCTTACCTCCTTTCAAAGCGAGTTTAGCCATACCCGACACCTAGGGGGGATAGCATCTATGATATAGATACCCATCCTAACGATTTAACAGTTACCTAGAGTATCCCTATACCGAGTGGCGATATCCAAGCCTCGATTACCTAGGGTATAGGCTATAGAATATCGTCGATTATACGTTTAAACGTATTGTTTCAAATACACCGCATCTCTATCGATGCTAGATTTGCAACACCTATACTATGTAGGGCTTCGATAATACTAAAATATATATCTCCCCACACATATAATATATACTGAGAATACATTATGTAGCCTAGGTGATGCGGATATGTCCGTAGGTGCAGCTCGGCAGCAGAGGTTTAGGATATCACCATCAGGTAGGGGTGCGATATTCAGAGTAAAGAGATGGTTCTACGCCACATTCTATAGCAATATTCCCGATAAGGATGTTAGAGAATCTAATAGGAAAGTATGGCTTGAAATATCTAAAAGGCTCATCGATGAGATAAATAAGAGGAATGCAGCTGATAAACCGACTAGGATACTCCTAGAATATGAAGTAGATCAGAAGGGGTTATTCAAGCCTATATCCGCTACGATAGAAGTTCTAGAGCTTAAACCCGTTGAAACATTCAAAACATACTTTATCGAAGAGACTAAATTAGAAGAAATTGAAAAGCTAAAGACTGCTCTATCAGAGCTTCTCAAAAAAGCTAAAGAACTGGGAGTAAGCATCGAAGAACTTACCAAATGCTAGAGCGATAAGTGGATTCAAGCTAGTAGCATAGAAAATCGATCGTGGAGCATAGATAGGCGAAGGATGCTGATTTAGATACCTGAGGTTACCGTGTAGCTATTGGACGACTTTATGTATCCACTCCAAAGTTTTACCTATAACCTCCCTTGTATGCTCCCTCTTCGAGAATGTATGATCCCCACCCCTCACTATGTAGAGCTCACTCCTATCGTTTACCCCTTTGATCGAATCGAAACATTTCCTAACCTCATCTACAGGTATAACCTGATCCCTATCTCCATGAACTATTAGGATCGGGATATTAACCCTACTCATAATACTGGATGGGATTATGTAGTCTACGGTTTCGAAGAACTGCTTCTTCAGATAGAAGCCTGGTGAAACCTCTGCTGCTTCACCTCTATCCAGTTTATCCACCTCCTCTCTAGATATCCTGGATAACATCCTCTCCTTTAATGGGCCTAAAGCTGGGGAGTAGAGTATAGCGAATCGTATCCTCGCATCCATGGATGCTAGTATCGCAGCCACCCTGCCACCCATACTTAAACCTAGAACACCCACCCTAGCTCTATCGATATACCTCTGCCTCATGAGTAGCGATAAAGCTCTCTCTGCGTCACTCACCTCCCTAGGCAGAGTCGTATCCTCGAAATCTCCATCGCTATCGCCCGATCCTCTGAAATCGAATCTAAGAACTATAAATCCAGAATCGCAGAGACTTCTAGCTACATGAACGAAAAGTCTATGCGCCTCACTCTTATTCCCGGTAAAACCGTGAAACATCACTATCCCGGGAGCTCTCCCCTCATAGCTTAAACCGTCAGGTATATGTAGGATCCCAACTAGGTTTTGCCCCTCATTCCTGAATATTACAGGTTTAATCAAACTTTAACACCGATCAACATCGGTTAAAATCAGCTGATATTTAAATCTGCATCCTAATATGGATAGGCTACGATATACAACCACTCTAGTTTAACATCTCAGAAATATCCCAGATAGCTTTAGCTTAGATGATTTGTACGCTGCACATAGCTTAATCCGATCCTTAAACCTACTTACTAAGCTATCGGAAAAGAAGATTGAAGATAAAGAAGACTTTGGTATGGTGCGGGGGGTGGGATTCGAACCCACGAAGGGCTACCCCACAGGATAACCCATCGTTCCCAGCCCTACATCGTGGGGCTTAGACGATCTTAAGTCCTGCGCCTTTGTCCAGCTCGGCCACCCCCGCACCGATAATATTATTACAGTGGCTAAGAGTTTAAGGTTTTCTGTAGTCTACTATCCATACGAAAGATTTATATACTAGAGTTGAGGGATTTCTTTTGCTCTAAGAGTTGAAATGACCTACATTTTAGGGATCAGCTCTAGGGGGTGAGAGATATATGGAGATTGAATTGGAGGAGGAAAAGAAGATAGAGGAGGAGGCGAATAGGTGTCCTATCTGCGGGTCTAGGAAGCTAATCTACGATTATGAGAGGGGTGAGGTTGTCTGTAGTGAGTGTGGAGGTGTCGTTCAGAGTAAGCTAATGGATCAAGGACCTGAATGGCGTGCCTTCACGCAGGAGGAGAAGGAGGAGAGAAGCCGTACAGGCATCCCGTTAAGCTTCTCGATACATGATAAGGGGCTCTCGACGACTATAACAAATATAGGTAAAGATGCTTTCGGTAGGAGTTTATCGGTGGAGGCTAGGCTTCAGATGCTTAGGCTTAGACATTGGCAGATACGTTCTAGGGTGCATTCATCTATCGATAGGAATTTAAGTCAGGCTATGGCTGAGCTAGATAGGTTATCCGATAGGCTTGGTCTGCCGTCGCCTGTGAAGGAGAAGGCTGCTATAATCTATAGGAAGGCTTTGGAGGCTGGGCTTGTCAGGGGCCGCTCGATAGCGGCTATAGCCGCCGCGTCGCTGTATGCCGCATGTAGATCATCCAGTATACCTAGGACTCTAAAGGAGCTGGCTGAAGCTAGTATAGTTAAGAAGAAGGATATCGCTAGGTGCTACAGACTTCTGATAAAGGAGCTTAACCTTAAGATGCCTGTAGCAGATCCCGTGAAGTATGTAGCTAAGATATCCTCTAAGCTTGGTTTAAGTGAGAGTATCCAGAGGAGGGCTATAGAGATATTGAGGAAGTGTCAGGAGCTTAAGGCATGTTCAGGTAAGGATCCGGTAGGTTTAGCTGCTGCTGCATTATACATGGCTTGCGTAGATGAGGGAGGGAAGATTACGCAGAAGGAGATAGCTGAAGCCGCCGAGGTAACAGAGGTAACGATTAGAAATAGGTATAATGGTTTGAGAAGGGTTCTAGGAGCCCCCCTCAGCGGTATTCCTCAAAAACTATAGATGTGCTCGTATCGATTACGGCAGGCATCCTCCTAATTTTAGAGGTAACCTCATCTAGCTGCGGGTTACCTTTAACATCCTTAAGGTATACTATGTAGTCCCATAGGCCTGTCACCTCGTATATAGTCCATGTTAGATCCGCCTCCAACAAATACTCTCTGAGCATCCTGAGGAATGACTCCTCATCGGCTGAAGGCTTAGTTTTAACAAAGATTATAGCGTCGAAGTATTCATCGCGGATTTTCATCGATATACCTATCTTCTCCTCTATTATACGCCATACCTCGCTTATCCTTAACGAACGTTTGAAACGCATAGAGCGATGCCTTATCTCTTCGACGACGGCTAACTTCCTATCATCCGGTATATCGAATCCCTCTAGTAGATAGCTTACAAGCTCTTTAGATTGCATAGCTCCAAACTCGTATTCCCTCTGCAACCCGTATTTACTCCAATCTATTGTTTCATATGCATCTGGAGCTTTCAGAACGGTCTTCTGATGCGTACCAGCTTTATGTATCCTCGCAAACCTACCTACGATCGGATGCTGCGGGTGTATAGGTATACCTGTTATAGCCGATACATACCTATACAATTTAGGTATCATCTTGAAATCTACACCTGTATCGACTCCGTAGAGTGTCTCCAGGTTCTCTACGAGCGCCGCCATATCCGCTATACCGCATCTCTCGCCTAAACCCATCACGGCTACGTTAACGTAGCGTGCACCAGCCTTAAGAGCAGCGATACTATTAGCTATCGCGAGTCCTCTATCGTTATGGCAGTGAACATCCACAGGTATCGATATAGACTCTACGAGCTTAGATATGATCTCGTAGAAGCTCCACGGGTCAGCTTGACCCTTAGTATCCGGTATCTTAACAACATCTACACCTGCTTCCTCGGCGACCTTAGCTACCTCTATTATTCTCTCTATAGGCATACTGGTAGCATCCTCCAACGTATACTCAACCCTATCGAAGCCGATGGTATCCTTAGCATACCTTATCACATCTCTTATCCTATCCAGAGCTGCTTCATAGCTTAACCCATCAAACTTGTAGAGGAGGTGCTTATCAGATGCAGCCATGAACACGGTTATGCATCTAGTACCGCACTTCCAAGCTATATCCACATCGCTTCTCAGAGTCCTGCAATGGCTTGCGAGGAGTGCTTTATACCCTCTCTCATCGAAATACTTTACGACGGCTTTAACTCCCTCGGTATACTCTGGGCTGTATGGTGCACCTATCTCCATCACAGATCTGGAACCTAGGGTTAGATATATCATCTCAGCTATCTTACACTTCTCCTCAGGAGTGAAGTATACCGTAGGTGTCTGCTCCCCCTCCCTAAGCGTCGAATCCAGTATACCCTCAAGCTTTATACCGCTCATAGATTACTTGATAGAAGGAATACGTCATAAATAAAAAATTTTCGCCAATACTTGTAGGCCTACTTTTGCATAACTCGTAAAATCATAACGGTATTCGTCCTCTTCACACCTTCAATCCTACGTATATCTTCTATACAGTCGTTCAACTCCTGAATGGAATCCGCTCGAACTAATATAGCTACATCATACTCCCCGGTAACCTCGTATACAGCTTTAACACCTCTAAGATTCAACGTATCGCGAGCTACCTCGCTCGTAAGCTTAGAAGGATCTATAGAAACGAATATGAATGCTTGCACACCAGTCTCTACGCCGATATCTATGGTAAACTTTCTTATCACACCGCTATCGATCAGAGTTTTAACCCTCCTTCTAACAGAAGCCTCCGAGATACCTAACTCTTTTGCTATGGATACGAAGCTTACCCTCGAATTCTCTGCTAGAATCTCTAGTATCTTCCTATCGATCTCATCGATCTGCCCAGCCGACATATATCACCAGAAATAGTTATTAAGTCGGCAAGGTTTTTTAAGGATTCAAAGCTAGAATCACTAGTAGCGTGGGCCGGTGGTCTAGCCTGGTAAGATGCCACCCTTACGAGGTGGAGATCCCCGGTTCGAATCCGGGCCGGCCCATCAAAATTTTCAAAGCAAACCGGTAAGTAACGGTATTCTTTCTATCTATCGATGGAATATACATGTCAAGTATATGCATATGCTCAAGGATGCGGATACCCGATGGTAATTCGATTATCTAACTGTTAAGTTTACCGTGACTGCTATGGTATATCTAAAGATTTGGGGCCATATACATTGTGAGCTTGATGGAACTAGTCCTAAAGCTATTCTTAAGACTGATGCTATAGTATTTGATGGCTTCCTCAGTACTCTTTCGCTAATATACAGTCTTCAAGGTACACCGGGAAAGTCTCGATCACACTAATCATTTTATCCTTTAAGGCTTTGTAAATCCTCTAGTCGATGGGAACTTCATAGGCTTTTAAAAATTTCGTTCGCTATTCATTTCAGCGCGCGTAAAGTTTACTGCACGCTGAAGCTTATATGCTTTTATTGGAAACTTCACGGTAGTATGTTCTTCTTCTATAGCCCTCTACGCAGCCATTTTTTATTTCCCGGGCAAGCTTAGCTACCTCGTCCAGCTTTTGAAACGGGTTTTTAAGGTTTTCCGAATATATTCGCGCATAAGCACTTCCAACAGCAACGCCATCCGCCCCCATAGCTACTAAGGCTTCGGCGTGCTCCCTTCTTGAAACTCCGAAGCCAACCATTATGGGGATGGTACTCAGTCTCCTAACGGTTTTTATAAGCCTAAAAGTGGAACTTTGAGTTTTTAGCTTCGCACCGGTTACGCCTTCAACACTTATAAGGTAGATGAAGCCTGAAGCCTCCGCCAGAATTTGTTTAAGCCTTTCAGGGGATGTTGTAGGAGCCGCTTGGAGGATTAGTTTTAAGCCTGATTTGGATACAAGTTCCTTCAAAGGCTTAGCCTCCTCCAATGGAAGATCTGGGAATAAAACTCCTTGAGCTCCTGCATCTCTAATCTTGTTCAAAAACCTTTCAAACCCCATGACATAGGGGATGTTAAAGTACGTAGTTACTACTATGGGTGCTTCTAAGCCTTTATCCCTAAGCCTTCTAATCCCCTCGATACATTTCGCAGGAGTTGTACCGCCGTCTAAAGCCCTTCGACACGCCTCCTGGAACACGGCTCCATCAGCTATGGGATCGGAGAAGGGTATTCCAAGTTCAATTATATCGGCTCCATTCTCTGCAAGGGTTTCGATAAGCTTAAGTGAAAACTCCTCGCTGGGGTCGCCATAGTAAACGTGAGCCATATGCGCTCCTTCTCTACGCTTCTTTAAATCCTGAAACTTACATTCGAGGTCCATAGAGATACCTCAAGATTATATCTAAATCCTTATCGCCTCTCCCCGAAAAGTTTATCACCACGATGTCATCTCTCGTGAACTCTTCTCTATGGTTTAAGACATAGGCTATAGCGTGGGCAGTTTCAAGCGCAGGTATGAGACCCTCAGTTTTCGCTATAATCCTCACAGCCTCGAAAACCTCGTAGTCGAAGGCGTAGCAAGGTTTAACCCTGCCGATCTTGCAAAGCCAGGAGATTTCAGGGCCCCTGCCTGGATAATTTAAGCCTGCCGCCCGAGTTTTTGAAGGTCTTATTTGACCGTTTTCATCCTGTATAACCTGCATGAGGCCTCCATGGAGGACACCTGGGCTTCCAAGCTGAAAGGCTGCGGCGCAGTTATCTGCATTTAGGTTTTCTCCACCTCCCTCTACAAAGTAAAGCCTGACGCTTTCCTCCTCTATGAATGGTCTAAAGGCGCCGAGAGCGTTACTTCCCCCGCTTCCGCATGCAACTATGGCGTCCGGTAGCCTCCCCTCCTTCTCTAAAATTTGCTTTTTAAGCTCCATCCCTATGACGCTTTGGAAAGTAGCCACTATAGTCGGGAAGGGGTGAGGTCCAACCGTTGAACCCATTAGGTAGTGGGTCGTCCTGGAGCAGGCAGCCCATTCTCGAAGAGTTTCTGAAACGGCATCTTTGAGAACCCCTGCCCCAGTTTTAACTGGCCTAATCTTCGCCCCCAAGAGTTGCATTTTCTTCACGTTGGAAGCTTGCCTTTCGATATCCTTAACGCCCATGAATATTTCAGTTTTTAAGCCGCAGATATTACCAGCCATGGCTGTAGCGAGGCCGTGTTGACCTGCAGCCGTTTCGGTTATCAGTCGTTTCTTACCCATTTTCTTTGCTAAGAGCGCCTGGCCTATGGCATTGTTGAGTTTATGAGATCCACCACAGAGCAAATCCTCCCTCTTGAGATAAACTTTAAACCCTACATGCTTGCTAAAGTTTCTAGCATAATAAAGAGGCGTAGGTCTGCCTCCGTAATCCCTGAGCAGTTCATGGAACTCTTTCTGGAATTCTTGAGTCGGATATATCCGCTCGAAAGCCTCTTCAAGCTCGAGAAGCGCGTGCATTAAAACCTCACTGACGTACATTCCTCCAAAAATGCCGAACCTTCCCTTCAAACCTAATTCACCATCCTTCATAATCGTTATTTTCGAGGACAATTTCCTAGGCTACTTCAACGAAGGACTCCATAAGCTGAGGTTTTCTTATGTTTAACGCAGCTTCAACCCTGCTTGAAGCATTAACAGCATAAGGTATTGTAGTTTCTATGGCTCCCCTAACGTTCCGATGGTTTAAACCTCCAGCCAATATGATAGGCTTGAGGTAAACGATGTCCCTCAACTTTCTACTAATATCCCAGTTATGAACTATGCTTGCCCCGCCATAGACACTCTCCAAATACTCCATACAGGCCACCCTGCAGATTTCCACTTCAATCTCTCTCATAAAGCCATCACGAGCTCCCTAACCCTCTCCTCAACATCATCGGCGAGCATTATGGATGACCCGACTAGAAACGCGTGAGCACCGCATTTTCTGAGAAACCTGATGTGGTCAACTGTTTCTATACCGCTCTCGCTCACTACTATCTTGCTGGCTGGACTTGCCTCAGCTAGTATCCTAGCCGTAACATGTAAGTCTACATTCATGGTTCTGAGATCCCTATTATTCACGCCAACCATATCGGCTTCTGTTTCCAGAGCCACCTTAAACTCCTCGATAGTGTGAGTTTCAAGGAGGACTTCGAGGCCTAGGGTATGAGCGAGTTTTATGAATTCGTCAACCCTATCTGCAACAACGCTATATATCAGGAGCACGCTGTCAGCTCCTATGTTGGCAGCCGCTTCGATTTGAACACCATCGACGATAATATCCTTCATTAACACAGGTATATTTACGCTCTTCTTTACTTGGGATAAGGCTTGAATTAATCCTCCAAACCTTTTAGGTTCGGTTAGAACCGAAATACCCACGGCCCCGCCGCGCTCCATAGCCCTTGCCAATACTCCTGGGTTTGTTACGTGTCTAAGAAGGCCACGAGAAGGTGAGAAGGGTTTTATTTCTGCTATCACTGGGGCATGCTGACAGTTGACTATCGCCTCTTTAAGGCTTAGCTTCGGAAAATTCGAGTATCGCTTCGTCCTATAATATCCGGATTTTACTCTCTCAAGAGCTTCTTTAACGAGGGTTTCCATGAAGTCAGCCATATTTAGCCTCCAACTCCTCAAGTCTTTCGGGTTTGTTTCCGCCGTAGAAGTTAATGAGTTGTTTGAGCTTTTTGTAAGCTGAACCGTTCTCGATAGACTCCTGCGCGAGTTCAAGGCCGTAGAGGAAGTCGTCAGCCCTCCCACCGACGATAAGAGCTGCGGCTGCGTTCACTGCTGCAAGACACCTTTTCGGATTTTTCTTTTCAAGACATCCATAAAGCACCTGAAAGATCGTCTCAGCGCTTTCCTCGATACTTCCACAGAGTATATTCGCTAGACTGGATCTTTCCACGCCTAAGTCTTCGGGGGAAACCTCAAAGGTTTTAACTTCCCCGTTCCTAAGCCACGCTATGAGGGTTCTGCCCACCGTTGAAATTTCATCAAGCCCATCTAAACCATGGACAACCATAGCTTCCCTTAAACCAAGCCCCTTCAAAACCTGGGCTATCTTTTCCACAAGCTCAGCCTCACATACCCCTAGAACTTGAGCATCTACAGAAGTAGGGTTCGTTAAGGGGCCTAGAAGGTTGAACACCGTTCTTATACCTATCTCTCTCCTAGGAGCTGCTGCATATTTCATGGCTGGATGGAAGGATGGGGCAAACATGAAGCCTATACCCACCCGCTCTATAGCCGTCTTCACGACTTCAGGAGGCATCTCTAAGTTCAACCCTAAACGCTCGAGTACGTCGGCGCTCCCACTTTTACCCGTCACCGAACGGTTTCCATGCTTCGCCACATACACTCCGGCTCCTGCAGCGATAAAGGCTGCTGCGGTACTAACATTGAACGTTTTAACCTTATCCCCTCCTGTCCCACAAGTATCCACAAGCCTTCCGTTTACGTCTGGCCTTATGCTATAGCATAAGCTTTTCATGGCCTTAGCGAAGGCCGTAATCTCCTCTACGGTTTCGCCTTTCATCCTCAAGGCTACTAGGAAGGCTGCTATCTGCGCTGGAGAGGCTTGCCCCGTCATGATCTCAACCATAGATTCGAAAGCCTCTTCCTGGGAAAGATTCTTTCCATCCACAAGCTTAGCTATGGCTTCACGAATCAACCTTCTCACCCCCCGTCTAGGAAGTTCTTAATGATTTGTTTGCCGCAATACGTCAGGATGGATTCTGGGTGAAACTGCACCCCTTCGATGGGATATTCCACGTGGCGTACCCCCATAATTTCGCCGTCATCGAGAGAAAACGCAGTTACAGTGAGGCACTTTGGCAGGCTGGCTTTTTCCGCCACAAGTGAATGATACCTGACGGCTTGTAGTGGGTTTTCAATACCCTTAAAGATTCCTCTGCCGTCGTGCCATATGGGGCTTGTTTTCCCATGCATGATTCTATTAGCCTTAACGATCCTACCTCCGAAAACCCATACAATTCCTTGGTGACCTAAGCAGACCCCTAGTGTTGGGATCTTTGGGCTTAAATGCTTAATGATCTGCGGGCAAATCCCGAAATATCTAGATTGGGAGGGGTCGCCAGGTCCGGGTGAGATGATAATTCTATCGGGATTAAGCCTAACAGCTCTTCTGAGTGTAATCTGGCTACTTCTGTAAACTAACGGTTCAGCTCCAAGTCCTCCAACGTACTGGGCTAGGTTATAAACGAAGGAATCATAATTGTCTATTATAAGGACTTTCAATACTCTCCCTCCGAAGCCATTCGAAGCGCTTCGAGAAGAGCTAAAGCCTTATGCTCTGTTTCAAGCCACTCCCTTTCAGGAATCGAGTCTGCAACGATACCAGCTCCAACTTGGATGTAAGCCTTCCTCCCTGAAGCTACAAGCGTCCTGATGGTTATAGCGAAGTCAGCGTTGCCGTTAAACGAGAAATAGCCTACAGCACCAGCATAAGGCCCCCTCCGAACAGGCTCAAGCTCCTCGATGATCTCCATAGCCCTAACCTTAGGAGCCCCCGTAACGGTTCCAGCTGGGAAAACAGCTCTTAAAGCATCGTAGCAACTTAAATTCCTCCTAAGCCTGCCTACAACCCTTGAAACTATGTGTTGGACGTGGCTATACCTGTATATCTTCATGAATTCTGGAACATACACTGAGCCATACTCGCATATTCTTCCAACATCGTTTCTAGCTAGATCGACAAGCATGACGTGCTCAGCCAGCTCTTTAGGATCCCTCAAAAGCTCCTCGGCTAAAGCCAAGTCTGCTGCAGGGTCTTCAGGAACCCGTGGTCTCGTCCCAGCTATTGGGAAAGTCTCAACAACCCCATCTTCTACCCTCACAAGCGTTTCAGGGCTTGATCCGACAATCTGACGTTCTCCCATCTTCAGAAAATACATGTAAGGTGAAGGATTGATCTTCCTTAAAGCCATGTAGAAGGGTGTTAAGCTTCCGTTAAAGTTGAATTCGAAACGTCTTGAAAGCACAACTTGGAAAACATCTCCTGAAGCGATGTATTCCTTGGATTTAGCGATAACCTCCTCAAATTGCTCCTTTCCGACGTTCACTCTTAAACCTGAGAAGCTTAAGGATTCATACTGCGGCTCAATCTCGACAAGCTCCTCAACCATGCTAGCTCTGTCGATCCCGTAATGGTAGTAGTAGATTTCTCTCTTCCTATGATCGAAAAGCAGTCCATCGCTGTAAACAGCCAACTCCAAATCTGGAAACTTGAAGTCGTCGGATGCTTTCACGGGCAAACACTCCCAGTACCTGATGGCGTCGTAGGAAATGTAGCCTACAGCCCCGCCTACAAACCTTAAAGGAGGAACTTCACGTCGCTCCCCAACAAGGCTCCTGATCAACTGGAGAGGGTCCTGCGTCTTATACATGTTTTTGCAGTCTTTCACCCTGTCTTGAACTTCAGCCAGCCCATCCTTCACAGCTACCACGATGCATGGGTCAAAGCCTAGAAAGGAGTATTCAGTCAGCTTTTCAGGGCCTTCAACGGACTCTAGAAGATAAGCGTATTCAAAGTATTCTACAATTTTGCAGAAGAATTCGATAGGCGACAGTTTAAAGTCGAGTTTGACGAGGTAGGGTTTATCGGAAGTTGATGGGTTAGATGTTCTCATGCTTTGTACACCCTACCTCCACTTAATCCATAGAAGGGACTATTTAAGCATTTATGAACAAAAATGTACATCAATTCTCACTTTATTCAGGGAGAGGGCTCATGCCGATACTGGAAAGCGGCTTTTCGAAACCTAAGTAGGCGACTTTTTGCATCAATCTTGTATAGGTTTTAGTATAAGGTGCAAGTTAAATAACTCTTCCAGAGCGTCGGCGCTCTTCGCTTTCCTTGGTCAATGTCGACTATAAGCTCCTTTACATAACGCCTTTTCAAAATCAGCAGCATAAATATATTCTGGGCTTCTACAACAAGTTTGAAGATTTCTTCGAATATCATAAGATAAATCCTACAAAAAGTCGAATTTGAACTAAAACAGCCGAATATAAACTGAGAAAATACGCCAAACTATGCTAAGAATTTATGAGTTTAAAACGCTGGAGTAAATATTATTTATATGCAGGAAAATGGATGTTGGAAGAAAAAACGAAACTCGAAGTATATAGACTCCGTGGGCAGGCAACCTGAAAGATTCGTCGAAGAAATAGGTATCAAACCTACATACCATATTCAATATAAAGCAAGATCAGCAGAACAATCTATATTCGATCAAAAATATAATTGTATAGAGTCCATCTCATATTTCTAGATCAGGATTCACAGCTAGCATCCTAAGGGTAGACATCATAGTATATCTTAGAATGGTTCTCTATATACTCTACACCATCAAGCTTGATAACCCCTATCTCGGATAATCTACGTACATGCGTACCAGTGCAGGGGATACCGTTACATCCATCTATAACTATAACTCTATATTTATCCAGACCTTTCGGGATCCTGTAGAGATTCGGAGCATCCGGGTATAATCGTTGGAGCTCTTCGAAGTCGAGGTATAACGCGTATACATCTCTATCGATCTCAATCATCCTATTAGCTTCCAGCTCGATCTCTCTAAGCTTATCTACAGGTATGTATGTATCGTATTCCGTGTAACATCGATCACCCATCCATACATCTACCGTACGGACCGCTTTACAGAGAATCTTCGAGATACAGTAGTCTAGTAGATGCCCAGCTGTATGTCTACGCATGATTCTATAACGTCTAGACCAATCTATCCATCCATATACTACCTCCTCAGTCTTAGGTGTATCACCCTCTACTATAAGGCCTACGTGGACTATCACCCCGCTGCTGATGAAAACTTTATCGATCTGGATTCTACCGCTTGCAGATTCTATGAACCCCTCATCGTTCGGCTGACCGCCCATCTTAGGATGGAATATAGTTCTATCGAGGCAGATATACGATCTACGCTTCTCTCTAAAGCTTCTTAGAACGGTAGCTTCAAACCTACTCATGTAGGAGTCATCTAGGAATATCAGACTGGTAGGATTCAAACCTGAGGCGAACCTAGCTATATCCAAATCTAGCGCACCATCCGAATCCGGATGCAGTTATCATACCGCAGCTCTATACTCAACCTCTACATGGATTAGACTCTTCTAAGATTTCGATCAGTCTATCCAGGGTGATCGATGCCTGACTCCTAGCCTTCATATCCCTCAAAACTATTAACCCATCCTTATACTCCTCACCTATTATCGCTACATACCTAAACCTCATCTTATCTGCGTACGATAGCGAATCCTTCAACTTACGCATATTCACCTCTGTTACGGCGGGTACGCCTTTCGATCTAATCTGATGCGATACGGTTAAAGCATCGCTGCTATACCGATCGGAAGCTGGTACAACTAGGAGTAGCCTCTCATGATGGATCTCAGGTATTATCCCCAGCTTCTCCATGACAGATACTATCCTATCGATTCCAGGTGAGAATCCTACAGCGGGTGTAGGTTCACCGCCGTAGAATTCGATAAGCTTATCGTAGCGTCCACCCCCTGCTAAAGCTATATCAACCCCCTCTACGAATACCTCGAATATCATCCCCGTATAGTATTCGAGACCCCTACCGAATCCTAGATCTACTAGTATCTTAACATCACTGTTCAGCTTCAACATAAGATTCAATATAGATTCCAGCCTCTCCAAGGATCGTAAAGCTTCACTGTAATCCTTCAATACGATCCTAGCTTTATCTATCACGGAGTGTATATCGAATCCTCTAAGCTTTATGACCTCTGAAACCGTATCTACGAGCTTATCCGGTGCTTTAAGATCTACGAGGAACTCTACCAGCTCATCGTACCGCCTCTTATCGGCTAGGAATAGGATATGGTTCTGTACACTTTCTCCGAATCCATAGTGCGATAGGAGGGATCTAAGTATACCTACATGGTTCATCTTCATGTAGAAGCTGGGTATCCCAAGCATACGGAATAGATGCACGGCTATACTCAGTATCTCTACATCCGCCTCGATCGTCGGAGAGCCTATAAGCTCGAATCCTCCTTGATAGAAGCGTCTATACCTACCGAATTGGGGTTCATCGTATCTATAGAAGTCCCATATATATCCGAGCCTTATCGGTTTAGGATGAGCTTTAAACCTGGATACCACCAGCCTCGCTATCGGGGAGGTCCCCTCAGGTCTAAGAGCATACTTCCTACCCTTAAGATCCTCGACTATATACATCGCGCGTCTAGTTTCCTCTCCAACCTTAGCGGCTAGTAGCTCGTAGCTTTCGAGGGTTGGTGTTTCAACCTCATCGTACCCGTAGAGCTTGAACAGCCTCCTTATACAATCCTCGACGTAACGCCTCTTAGCTAGATCTTCAGGTAGGAGATCCTTCATACCCCTCGGGGGATTGATCCTCACAGCTCCTCTTCAACCTCCTTATCAGCCTTAAACCTTGAAGGTATAAGGTTTAAGCTATAGTATACGATATCCCCCCTCCTATCTATTATAGCAAGTATAAGATCTTTACCAAGCCTTTTAGATTTGGAAGCTATATCCTCAAGCTCGCTAAGCCTATAGCTCCTACCCTCCGGTAACATGAAGATGAGGTATTTAGCAGCCTCCTTACCATATCCCCCCTTCCTGTAAACCCTGAAATCGCATCCAAGACCAATCCCCTCCTTAACGACATATCCTCTACTCCTAAGATCCCTATACACTAGATACTTAATCCAAACATCCGGATCGTATGGTAGAAGCTTCGAGAGAAGCTGATCTACCGTTAGAGTGGAGCCATCCTCATCGCATACCTCGATTTTACCCTCAGAAGCTAGATACAGAGCTTCCACAGATGATAGTATAAGTCGGCTATCCTCGAGTCTACCGTACCCTCTATCTACGAAGAATCTTACAAACTCTTGTCCGTCTTCGATTACTACCTCTAAGCCCTTCAACCTAGCTTTAACCATAACATCGTTCCCCATCCAAAACTGTTAAGAGTAATTATCCTTTAAGGTTGTATATTAGATCTCCTATGACCGCTATAAAGACGCTTGTACTGAAAGATGGCTTCCTCTACATACTAGATCAAAGCCTCCTACCCCACAGGGTGGAGTATATCGAATGTAGATCGGCTGAAGATGTGGAGGAGTGTATAAGGGAGATGAAGATCCGTGGAGCTCCGGCTATAGGTGTTGCCGCAGCTTACGGTTTAGCTCTATCGATCGCCAGCTGTCGAGCGGAGGATCTAGAAGGGGTTAGATGCGAGCTTGAGAGAGCTTATAAGCTTCTACGGGGTGCTAGGCCTACTGCATACAATCTATTCTGGGCTCTGGATAGGGTTAGGAGGCGTATCCTTGAAGCTGAGAGCGTAGATGAAGCTAGGAAGCTAGCTTTAGATGAAGCTAGAAGGATAGAGGAGGAGGATGTCGAAGCTAATATGCGTATAGGATTCTATGGTAGGGAGCTTATCGAGGATGGAGATCGAATATTAACGCATTGTAATGCAGGTGCTCTAGCTACGGCTGGCTGGGGTACGGCGTTAGGCGTGATAAGGAGCGCTGTAGCCGCCGGTAAGAGGGTTAGGGTATACGCTACGGAGACTAGACCCAAACTACAGGGAGCTAGGCTTACAGCTTTCGAGCTTGTAAGCGAAGGTATACCTGTAACCCTTATCACGGATGGTATGGTCGGTTTCGTCATGTCTAAAGGCTATATCGATAAGGTTATAGTAGGTGCCGATAGAATAGCTTTGAATGGAGATACCGCGAATAAGATCGGAACATATACCATAGCCGTACTAGCTAAAAGGCATGGCATACCCTTTTATGTAGCGGCACCTACATCTACCATAGATCCGAGTATTAGAAGCGGAGATGAAATACCGATAGAGTATAGGAGTCAGAATGAGGTTCTAGAGATCGGTGGGGTAAGGATCGCCCCTGATGGTGTCGAAGCGTTAAACCCGGCTTTCGACATCACCCCTAACGAGCTTATAACGGCTATAATAACCGAGAAGGGCTTGGTAACGCAACCATACATCGAGAACCTACCTAAGATCCTAGGCCTCTAAGCTTATGGATGGGTAGGCGTCTACCTCTCATCGCTTTAAGGATCCTCCTAGCATCCTCATACCTCTTCAACAGCTCCTTCACATCGTTTTCCCTTACCCCAGCTCCTCTAGCAATCCGTCTAATCCTAGATATGTTTATTATCTTAGGATTCTCCATTTCCTCCTTCCTCATCGATTGAAGTATAGCTCTCCACTTATCTAGATTCCTCTCCATCTCCTCCATCTCCTCCTCCGGAATACGATACGCTAGCCCGGGTATAAGGGATAGAAGCTTACTAAGTGGTCCAAGCTTCCGAGAAGCTTCAATCTGCTCGTAGAAATCCTTTAAGGTGAATCTCCCATACAGCATCGCCGAAGCCTTACGTTTAGATACCTCCAGCTCAGCCTCTCTAGCCTTCTCTATCAACCCTCTGATATCCCCGAGTCCGAGAAGTCTAGCGACGAATCTAGTTGGATCGAACTCTTCTAGATCTTCTATCTTCTCGCCTAAGCCTATGAAGGCTATCGGAGCGCCTGTCGCAGCTACAGCTGAAAGTGCACCTCCACCCTTACTGGATCCATCGAGCTTAGTCACTATAACGAAGCCTACATCGCAAACCTTTTTGAAAGCTTCAGCTTGAACAGCTGCCTGCTGACCTATAGTACCATCTAGGATGAGACCTACGAAATCCGGCTTAATCCTCTCGTATAGAAGCCTAGCTTCCTCCATCAGCATGTTCTCATCCTTATGCCTACCAGCGGTATCCACTATGATCAGATCTAGATTCCTCTGTCTAAATTCGCGTAGACCATTCTCGACTATTCCTATAGGATCATTTGAATCGATCTCCCCGTAGAAGGGGACGCCTACATGTCTAGCTAGCTGCATAAGCTGATGGTAGGCTCCAGGTCTGTATGTATCCGCGCATATAAGGCCTACCCTAACCCCTCTCTGCAGATAGAATCTAGCAAGTTTCGCCGCTGTAGTAGTCTTACCAGATCCTTGGATACCTACTAGCATCATCACATTTAAACGTCCTGGTTTAGGTATCGGTATGAAGGGCTTCTCCCCGCCTAACAGCTTCACTATCTCTTCATAGACTATCTTGATTATATGCTCCCTACGCGTGAAACCCACAGGTAGATCTTCGTTTAAAGCTCTATGTTCAACCCTCTTAGCGAGATCTAATACTAGCTTCAGGTTAACATCTGCTTTCAGAAGAGCTCTAACCAGATCGTTGCACAGCTCCTTGACCGCTTCTCTATCTACGGATGGCCGCCCAGTGATCTTCCTTAAAGCTTCGAATAAGCTTCTCCCGAGATCCGTTATAGACATCGATCTAGTACCTAGCTAAAGATGATAAGCGTCTGAGGTAAATAAGGATTAGCATCGTGAATGGTAGTACGCGATCAGAACCGGCCCCTCCGACTACGCTATATGTAGAGCAGTCGCATTAACTCAGATACCTGTACCAGCTTAAACGTTTGATAACGGTAAAACTATAATAGTCATAGCTCCTCTTAATATAAATCATCGGGATGCTCTTAGTTTCCGTGGATCTAGGTACCACTGGTGTGAGGATTGAGGTCTACGGTGAGGATGGATCCGTCAAGGCTTATGGATCTGCGAAGATAAAAGTTCAGGATACTGCGGAATGGATTAACGCTTTAAAGAAAGCTATGCCTAACGTTAGGGAATCCACGGAGGAGAAAGCTGTAGTCGTAGATAGCACCTCTGGTAGTTTCATCATAGTAGATAGCTATGGTAGACCGTTATCCCCTCCATCGATGTACTACGAGAAAGCTGTCGAAGAGTATGAGGAAATCCGATCCAAGCCTTCTACGATCGAGATGGAGCGGAGGGGTGTAACTATCTCGGCTACCTCTCCTCTTCCGAGGATTATTAAGCTTATGAGGAGGGAGCCGGATATACTCCGTAAAGCTAGGTGGATACTTCCACCTGCAACCTGGCTAACCTATAGGCTAATCATACCTGAAAACTCTATATGGGAAGATCTGGAGATCGATCATACTAACGCTCTGAAATTCGGGGAGGATATAACCGTAGATCCCCCATGCTGGTTTAAACCTCTATTCGATGAAGCCGGGGTTGATCTTGATCTAATGCCTAGGATAGTCGGATGCGGTGAGTATGCTGGTAGAGCTGAGAGTAGGCTTGCAGATGAGCTGGGCTTATATGGCGCGAAGGTTTATCATGGAATAACCGATGGGAATGCTTCAGCTCTAGCTTCCGGATGCATATCGCCAGGTGATTTCTCGATAGGCTGCGGATCTACTACTGTTCCGAAATATGTTACTAAAACCATGAAGATGCACCCGGCGCTATACTATCATAAGCATCCGGTAGAAGGCTATCTAGCCGGAGCTGCACCTGTGACAGGCGGCTTCATAGATTGGTTCATAGAGAAGATTATAGGTTTAGATATAGGTGAAGCATACCGTTTAGCCGAGGTATCTGAAGCGGGATCCGAATACCTATTCTTCCCGCAGGGTGATAGAAGCCCATTCGATGACCCTAAGCTGGCTGCATCCATACTCGGATTATGGCCTACATCTGAATCTAGGGAGATCATAGTCGGGAGGATCGTACGATCGATGCTTTTATCCATAACTTTCCTCGAATACTTCTACATAAACCTTATGGAGATGCTTTTCGGTTCGACGATAGAGGAGGTGCGTATAACTGGTGGTGGTAGTAGGAGTAGATTCTGGAATATGATACGTGCATCGGTATATGAGAGGAGGGTGAAGGTTATGGAGGAGAGGGTATGCGTAGGTGCGTTGATACCTGTCGTAATCAAAACAGGATTATGCGAAACCCCGGAGGAAGCTATGAAGCGTTTCCTCAGAGTAGTCGATGTAGTCGATCCCAACTCGATGCTTACAAAAGTATATAGAGCGAGGAGGGATAGATTCTACGAGCTATGGGTTAAGCTGAAGGATTTTTACGATTGTATCTAGCTGACTCTATGGATGAAAACCCTCCGTCTAGTCGTAGCTTCTATGAAGTATCTTATCCAATCTAGCGTCTTCTTACCCCTACTGACGCCTAACACTATGCTACGATCATCCACGTTTAAGCATCTGCCGTTGAAGCTAATCTCCTCTAGGAATTCATCCACATCTGAACAATCCACATCTGGCATCCTATCCAGGTCGCCGCAGGGACCGTAGGAACAGGCTATACAAGCCTCACCGTGTGCATCCACGTTAGCGGAGCATGCCGAAGGATAGATCCTAACGTTAAGCTCCCTAGCTATCTCCATTATCCTATTCTTCACATCGATACCTATAGGGGTTTGAGAACGTTTCCTAAGCCTGCTACGATCGACGTGTACACTCACACCCGCCGTCTTAAGCCTATCAGCTATACCGCTGGTCACCCTCAACGATCCTATGATAACCCCTTTAGCACCGTGATCTAAAGCTGTAGATATTATCCTATGAGCTTCCCTCTCGGAAATCCCTGGGATAGCTGGTCTGAGGAAGAGAACGGTATGCAACCCCTCGGATGAAAGGTTACTTATAGATTCGAATCTTTGAAAGGGAGATGGAGCTGCCGGTTCAAGCTGATCGGATCGATCTATGGTTACTATAGTTACGAGAATGCTTAACCCCCGTTCAAGTCTCTTCAACTTTAAAGCTAGCTCTCTAGATACATACTCCTTAGTAGATATCTGGCATGATAGGCTTAGGAACCTTGCGATATTATCAAGGTACTCCAAAGTCTTACCTCTTATAGGTTTGAGAAGTGGCTCAGTCACAGATCCGAAAGCCGCGAAGGAGCCGTTAGGTCCAGGAGCTATACATGGATTCGATGCTAATGCTAAAGCTAGCTTTAAACCTGTTAAAGGGTAGGGTTTGAAATCTTTAAACCCCATATCGGGTACATAGCAGTATAGGCATCTATATGGACAGCCTGTAGCCGGATGGATTGTTATACCGCATGGTCTAGGTCTACGTCTAGCATGGTGGTCGTTTAAGGCATCAGAGTAATCCTTCTCTAAGGCATCTTTTAAATATCTTTGAACCTTAACCTTCCATTCAAACCTTTCCAGCAGTATATTCACATGTATACGGTTATAGGTTAGCCAGGTAGATTAAACATTTACCTATACTAACCGAACTTTAAATGCCCATGTAGAAAACCTATAGAAGAATACCTTTCCCCCCTAAGTAGAAGTGGATGGAAGAATATGATAGTCGAGATCATAACGGTAATGGTGTTAGCATCTATGGTAGTGGCGCTCTTTGTAATAGTGTTGCATCGCTTCAGAAGGGATAATAAACAAACCTCTACGAGCAATCCAGGATATACTCAAGTAGGCGGTATCGATGAAGGCGGCGAATATACCGTTACGCATCTACCTATAAACGAGGCTAGCAGCCGCTTAACTTCGATCGATGTAAATAGCATAACGGAGGCTAAAAGCGGTCAAGTGGATGTGGAGCCTCGTACAAGCGGATCAGGGGAAAGGATGAAGACAGCTGCTATCGAAGCTAGTAGAGGTAGAGCTAGGAGGAGGGAAGGATTAAGGATGATTCATGGGATAGGTGAGAAGAGGGAGGGGAAGCTTATGAGTATAGGAATACGTACGATCGAAGAGTTAGCCAAGGCGGATCCTAAGGATCTAGCTATCAAGCTCGGTATATCGGAGCGGCTCGCATCTACATGGGTTGGGGAAGCTAGGATGATAGTATCGAGGAAGGATATGTAGATCTGCTCGCATCAGTCTGGATACTGAAACTATTTAAACTCTATCGGTTTAGAATTATGTATCGGGATGCGGAGGCCTGTTATAACCGTAGTCGGAAGTATACATGTTGATTACACCGTTAAGCTTCCAAGACTACCGTCTGTGGGTGAAACCGTGATAGGAGTGGATTTTAAGAAATCCCCAGGCGGTAAGGGGGCTAATCAAGCTGTAGCAGCGGCTAGATTGAATGCGGAGACTTATATAGTGAGTAGGGTTGGAGCAGATGAGGATGGACAGATGCTTCTAGATAATCTACGTAGGAATGGTGTGCATACAGAATACGTGAAGATCGATCCAACCAGCTATACGGGTATCGCTCTTATAATGGTTGATGCTCAAGGTAGGAATATGATAGCCGTAGCTTCAGGTACTGATGCTAAAGTTTCTAAGGAGGATGTCGATTTGGCTATGGATTGTATCCGTAGATCGGATATGGTGCTAGCTCAGCTTGAAATACCGATCGAGACCACCGTATACGCGTTGGAGAAAGCCTATGAAGCAGGTGTAAGGACGGTGTTGAATCCTGCGCCATGTAGACCCCTCCCCAAGGATCTGTACCGTAAGATATCCGTAATAACACCTAACAGGGTTGAATTATCCATGCTTACAGGTATGCCTACAAGGAGTTTGAAGGAGATAGAGGAAGCTGCTAGAAGCATACTTGATCTAGGTGTAGAGAATATCGTAGTAACATTAGGCGAGGAGGGGGCTCTAATCGTCGATCCCTCATCGTCTACCCATGTGAAGGCTATAAGGGTTGAAGCCGTAGATACTACCGGTGCCGGAGATGCGTTCAACGCCGCTCTAGCCGTAGCGTTAGCCGAGGGGAAGTCGTTGAAGGAGGCTGTTTTCATAGCGAACGCTGCTGCAGCGTTAAAAATAACGAAGATCGGAGCTCAAGAGGGTTTACCTAGACGCACCGAATTGGAAGAGTTTCTATCGAAGATAACAAGTATCTGAATATCGGCATAGCGTTAATATTCTAGGTATGCTGTTTCGCTATCCCTTCTTCTCTGCTTCCCGATACTTTCTACGCTCCTCTTGGATACTTGCTCAGGTTTTATCCTCAACACTATCTCTATTTTACAACCTGGAGGCGGGGAGATCTTCGCCTCTATATTCTCACCGATAGCTACCAACGCGTAGATACCTGCGACTTCAGCCTTACATTTATGAACTAAGCCTATCAAAGCTTTCTGGGTTTCCCCTGTTCTTATGATATCATCTACTATCAGTACGCTCTCCCTCCTCTTTATAGCATTCTTAGGTATGTATAAGGGTACAACCATACCCGTATCCTTCAGGATGTAGCTCTCCTCTATGAACTCTGAGACGCCTACCTCCTTACTCTTCTTAGCTATAACTAGATCTACATCCATAGCTTGAGCTACGGCCGTAGCGATAGGGATACCGTCTACGGCTGCTGTTAGAACCTTATTTATACGAACACCCGCAAACCTTGAGAGTGCATCTTGAGCTACCAGCTGTAGTATCGTAGAGTTGCCGATTATACCCGTATTATCGAAGTATCCATCCTCGTTGAATACTACTCTACGCCAAAGCTCGCTTTCAAGACCTACTATAGGGTTGAGAGTACTCCATATCTTCAGAGCTCTATCAGTACTGGGAAGTACATGTCCCTTAACATAGCGGCTTAGAACTGTTATCTGCAGATTAACCATCTTCGATAGATCCCTATATGTAAATCTCTTCTTAGCTAACCTGAGAAGATCTACCGTCATCAATCTGAATTTAAGATCTTGGATATGGCTCATCTTAGCCATAGTAACCCCCCAGACGGTGGATGGCTAGAATTATACTCTATGTTATCTACTGTTAAATCTTACGCTTCATACCGCACTCTGTTTAAACATGCATGTAAAATAACCTCAATACCCATATTCGATTATATTCGGTTTGCTCAGCCCTTAAGTTTTAAGCACTATAACGCTACAGATGCTACGATACATATTCAGCTAGATTAAGATGGGATGAATGTTCTAGTGAGTTTAGCGTTAAACATATATAACTAATTCGGGGGATAAGTAAAGCGTAGGTGGTGTCATGCCTATCTGGATAGCTAGGGATTATCCGCGATGTACAGGTTGTAGGAAATGCGAAATCGTATGTAGCTTGAAGCATGAAGGTAGGATATGGCCTGAAGCATCTAGGATAAGGATATTCATGTATACCCCTGGGTTGGAGGTGCCGCATCTATGTACTCAGTGTATGGATTATCCATGTGTTAGCGTATGCCCGTTTCAAGCTCTCTCCGTAGATGAGTCTACGGGCGCTGTACTGGTGGATAGGGATAAATGTACCGGTTGCGGTAAATGCATCGAAGCATGCCCAGGAGCGGTACCGTTCATCCATCCAAGGGATGGGTATGTTGTTATATGCGATCTATGCGGTGGGGATCCTGAATGCGTTAAGGTATGTCAAGAGGTTGGCTATAACGCTTTAGTTCTAGCTAAGCTGGATAAGCCGCGTCCAGATTTCGATGTTTTGAAGAAGGGTTATGCTCGTAAACCTATAGATGTCGCGAAGGATCTATCCATACTCATATATGGTGAGGAGGTGATATAGGCGTGATCTACGGGTACAACGGTAGGGTGCTTGAGGTAGATCTATCGAGAGGCTCCGTAAAAGAGGAGAAGCTGGATGAGAGTATAGCGAGGATGTATATAGGTGGGAGGGGGTTAGCTACTAAGATCCTATGGGATAGGCTTGGTAGACGATGGGATTCCATAGACCCTCTCGGAGAGGAGAACCTCCTACTATTCTTAGCAGGACCACTCACAGGCTATTATCCAGGGGCTAGAATCTGCGTTTCAGGTAAATCCCCTCAAAGTAATGGTATAATCGGCTCAACAGTTTCAAGCGAATTCCCCGTAGAGCTGAGATGCGCTGGCTATGATGGTATAATCGTATCAGGGAAAGCCGAGAACCCTGTCTATATATCGATATTCGATGATGATGTGGAGATAAGGAATGCATCCCATATCTGGGGTAAGAAGGGAAGAGAAACGTTAGCTTCTCTACTCAAAGAATGGGTGGATAGGTATGGGTGGAAGCCTGGGAGGGGTCTCCTCAAGGAACCTGGCGTACTCTATATAGGCCCAGCCGGGGAGAAGATGGTTAGAACTGCGAGCGTTATGTCTAAGTGGACTCATGCAGCTGGATATGGGGGGTATGGGGCTGTCATGGGGTCTAAGAACCTGAAAGCTATCGTGGTTAAAGGAACAAACCCGCTACCCGAAGCTAAGGATATGGTTGAAACCGAGAAGCTGATCAGAGAGATCTGGAGGCTCCACCTTGGATTCAACAATATGAGGTTTAGAGGAACTGCAGCCGGCTTCCTCTCAGTAGCCGCTGCTACGAGTAGTGAACCCGTTAGGAACTGGCAGGAGGAGTGGCATGATAGGATTGAAACTTCGACCGCATACTATGAGGCTAGACTCTGGGTTAAACGCTTCTGGGGTGATTTCGGCTGTGCTATTACATGCCTTAAGATAGCATGCATAAAATCTGGGAGATTTAAAGGGTATATAACCGATAACCCGGATTACGAGATGCAAGCATACCTAGGAGCGAATCTTGGTATATTCGATCCGGAATCCGTCGTCTATATATGCGCGTTAGCAGATGAGCTAGGATTGTGTGGTATACAAACGGGTAACGTGCTAGGATTCGCAGCTGAACTCTACCAGAGAGGGATACTCGATGAGAATGATATAGGTTTCCCGCTTAGATGGGGTGATGTTGAAGCCTTCGCTAAGCTCATGCATATGATAGCCTATAGAGAGGGGATAGGAGATATACTAGCTGAAGGTACCTATAGAGCTGCAAGGATCATAAGCGCTAGGAAGGGTGTGGATGTCTTAAAGTATGCTGTTCAGGTTAAGGGTGTAGCCGTAGGTGCTCACGGTGTTAGGAGCGGTCTAGATTACACTATGGAGACGGCTTACGCATGCTCGACACAGGGGGGTGACCATACGTCGGTGGCGAATATACCTTTAAGATCTGGTAGGGTGGATCTAAGGGAATCCGGTGCGTTATTCGCAGATTCAGCCGTACTCTGCGCGTTTAATAGCTTCTCCGTGGAGGGTGATATAGTCTTCCGCCTCCTTAACAGTGTTACAGGATTCGGTATAACTATGGATGACTGGTATAACGTATACGTACCTAGGATGCTTTCTATACAGAGGGTTCTACTACTGATAGGCGGGCCTGATGCTTACTGGAAGGCTGTGGAGGATGACGATAACCCGCCTAGATTCTACGATCCGCTCCCATCAGGGTTTAAAGCTGGCGCAGTAGTGGATAGGGAGAAGTTTGAAAAGCTTCGTAGAGAATACTTCGAATCTCTCGGATGGGATAAGAGAGGTATACCTAGAGAGGATACTCTAGTTAAGCTTGGATTAAGCGATGTAGCCGATGAGCTTAAGAGGAGGAACCTACTACGATAGGACATCTACTATAGCCTCAGCTAGCATGTATAAGGCTATCAGAATGAGTATGGAAGCCGAGATATATTTAAGCTTGGATCTAGATATGAATTTGGTTAAGATCGATGCTGATATGAAAGCCACCCCCATTAAGATGATCGAAGCAAGCATCAAGCCTATGATAAGCTCGTAGATCGATTCTAACCCAAAGTATGTAGCTAAACCTAGGGTTACAAGGTTCGTTTTATCTCCAAATTCTAGGGATCCTATAAGAATCGTGGAAGAGAGTAGTCCATACCTCACATCAACCGTCGGGAGTAAGTCCTCTCCCCTCAATAATAGGATCCCAAATATAAGGAAGGCTGAAGCTGAGACGATCTTTATCAAAATATACGGTAGTATGGATGATATGAAGCCTCCCACACCGATAGTAGCCATATTTACTATAGAGAAACCTAAAATGCAGCCTATGAATATTCTAGTTTTAGCCTTAGGGTTGCATAGCGATATAGCTATAGCTGCAAGCTGAGTCTTATCCCCCATCTCCGCTATTAAGAGTATAGCTAGAGTGGTTAGGATAGCAGTCGGCTCCATAACTCCACCTTCACATGTTATCCCATAACTTCGGGTAGCGGTACATGATATAAATTTATCTAGCTCCAGTTTTTGAATCTTGATGGATGAGTGAAGCACTATGAGCAGTAGCATAACACCCGTAACAAGATTCGAGAGGGTGGGTGCGCATAGCCATATAAAGGGTTTAGGCTTAGATGAGAAGCTTAAGGCATTACCCGTAGCCGATGGTATGGTCGGCCAGATATCTGCCAGGGAGGCTGCCGGTATAATCGTTCAGATGATTAAGAAGGGGAAGATGGCTGGTAGAGCTGTTCTGCTAGCAGGTCCTCCTGGGACTGGGAAGACTGCTATAGCTATGGGCATAGCTAGGGAGCTTGGGAAGGATGTCCCGTTTATAACTCTCCACGCCTCTGAAATATACTCCAGCGAATTAAAGAAGACAGAAGTATTGATGAGGGCTGTTAGGAAAGCTATAGGTGTAAGGCTTAGGGAGAGGAGGAAGGTCTATGAAGGTGAGCTAACCCACTTCGAGCTTAAAACAGCTAAACATCCTTATAACCCATACCAGGAGGTAGCTGAATCAGCTAGGATTACTTTAGCTACAAGCAGTGAATCTAGATCTTTCACCGTAAGCGGGAGTTTAGCTTCTAATATGCTCGCGCAGGGTATAAGGGTTGGTGATGTCGTACAGATAGACGCTGAGACCGGTAGGGTTATAAGGCTTGGTAGATCCGAGAACGCCGCCGAACGCTATGAGATAGCGGATTATACGGAGAAGCCTATACCTAGACCTAGAGGCCCGGTTGAGAAGGAGAAGGAATTCATATACCTTGTTACTCTACATGATCTGGATATGATGGAGAGTAGGGGTAGGGGAGGATTCTTCACGATCCTATTCGGAGGAGTAGCTGGCGGGGAGATAGATTCTGAAACTAGGAGGAGGGTGGATGAATATGTTAAGGAGAGAGTCGAAGAAGGTACGGCCGAGATTATACCAGGTGTACTCTTCATAGATGATGTATCTATGCTTGATATAGAGGCCTTCAGCTTTCTGAGCACAGTGTTAGAATCGGAGCTCTCTCCGATCATAGTGTTCGCTACGAATAGAGGTATAACTAAGGTGAGGGGGGCTGATGTAGAAGCTCCGCACGGCATGCCTCTAGATCTTCTAGATAGACTCTTAATAATAAATACCGAGATGTATAGTAGGGATGAAGTGAGGGAGATTCTGAAGATAAGAGCTAGGGAGGAGGGGGTGCCTCTAAGCGACGATGCGTTAGAATACCTTGTAGATGTGGGTACTAGTAAATCTCTAAGGTACGCCGTACAGCTACTAACACCTGCATACGAGAAGGCTAGGGTTGAAGGGAAGGATAAAGTTTCTAAGGATGATGTAGAGTATGTGGTCAACCTCTTCTCGGATGTAGCGAGATCTATCGAATACGTTAAACGCTATGAAGAATATATGATGAGGTGAAACCCGAAGGTATACTGTGCTTATGAGGAGACCCAGGTATACGTGAAAGCTTAAAAGTGTCGCAAGAGAAATACCTAGTGGGTTTGCCGTGGAGTAGACATTTCTACATAGCTACCGATGAGGAAATCAAGAAAGGTTTAACCACAGATATCTACTTCGAGAGAACTAGGATGATACTGGAGAAGTATCGTATGAGCGATGTAAGGGTTGCTATGGAGGTGACATGCGGTAAGCTACCTAGAGGTTGGCCTTGGGCTATCTTATGCGGTGTTGAGGAAGCGTTAAAACTTTTAGAGGGGTATCCGGTTGACGTCTACGGCTTAAGGGAGGGGACGCTGTTCACATCGAACGATATCAAAGGTGTACGTGTACCCGTTATGAGGGTTGAAGGATCATACGGTAGATTCTGCCTATTCGAAACACCTCTACTAGGATTGCTATGTCAGTCTACAGGGGTGGCTACCATGGCTGCGAGGATTAAGAAGAAGGCTGGCGATCGTATGGTATTAGGTTTCGGTATAAGGAGGATGCATCCAGCTTTAGCACCTATGATAGATAGAGCTAGCTATATAGGTGGGGTCGACGGTGTATCGAGCATAATAGGAGCTGAAGCTGCAGGTATCAGGCCTACCGGTACCATGCCCCACGCCTTGATAATAGTTTTCGGTGATCAGGTGAAGGCATGGAAGGCGTTCGATGAGACGCTGCCGCAGGATGTTCCGAGGATAGCTCTCGTAGATACATTCTACGATGAGAAGGTGGAGGCGCTTATGGCTGCGGAAGCTTTAGATGGTAGGTTAGTAGGTGTTAGGCTGGATACGCCGGGCTCGCGTAAAGGGGATTTCGGGGAGATAATCAGGGAGGTTAGATGGGAGCTTAACCTTAGGGGGTATAATGATGTGAAAATAATAGTATCCGGCGGTATAGATGATGAGAATATAGATGAGCTTGTAGAGGCTGGAGCCGACGGTTTCGGTGTAGGAACATCCATAAGCAATGCGCCTACCGTAGACTTCGCTATGGATATAGTCGAGGTTGAAGGTAAGCCTATAGCTAAAAGAGGGAAATTCTCTGGTAGGAAGGATGTTTGGAGATGTCCTGAATGTTTAAGGATCGATGTCGAGCCTATAGGGTCTAGCAGGCCTTCATGTCCATCATGCGGTATCGGTATGGAGAATATACTAGAACCGCTTATGAAGGATGGGAAGATAATAGTGGATCTACCCCGGCCGTCGGATATAAGGAGCTATGTTCTACGACAGCTATCTAAGGTATGCATCTAACTGTAACCAGTCATCTAGCGGGTAGACTTTGAAAGCTTTAAGTCTCTATAGATTATGACAGCAGCTACATGACTGCACATCCTCCTCCTAGAGAATCCTGGACAGCTGCAGGTAAGTTTACCAGTGGGGTCCATCTGAACGGTGTACGTTCCATGGTCACCTATAACGTTAAAACGATCCCCGCCTATCTCTTCGATCTTACCATCCCTTACGAGTCTGAAAGCCTTATCCACCATAAGATCTAAAGGCATAACTTCATAATAATCCTAATAGAGAGATGCTAAATATATTTGACGCCTTCATGATTCTACGATGGGTTTAGCTGATTCGATGACAAGTTTCCCCTCCTACATATGACGATATAGTCTGCGGTGCTATCATCGATGTAAATAGGGGTCAGTCTCAGAGATTCCATGAAGCTTAATACATCCTTCACCGTAAACATCTTTTTAAGGAATGTAACTGCTATGATACCATTATCCTTCACGAGTCTCGTAAGCTCAAGGAGGGTTAATAGCGGATCCGGCTGATTCTGAAGAAGTGTGACAGCTACAACAAGATCGAAAGACCCATCTTTAAATGGGGGATTATCGATATCGCCTACTACAAACTCTACATTCCCTAGATGCTTATACGTATCTCTAGCTAGCTCGACGAAATCCCTACATATATCCAAGCCTACGTAGAGTCCCGCTATACTCGATATGGCTTCTACGTAGAATCCAGGGCCGCAGCCTGCATCCAAGACAGCGTTAAACTTGAGGTGTTTAACCCTATGTGTGATTACATAATATTTAGCCGTTTGCTCCTCTCTATACAACCCTAAATAGCAATGTTTCGAAGATTCATATAGATCCCTTACCTTAGCTTTAATCCTCCAGATGCCTGTATCCGTCTCCATCCGCCATCCCGATCAGATACTAGGCTCTATATACCTAGGTTTACCACTGGATGATATGAAACGTATAACCTCCTCTAGAGTAGGTAGCCCATCTACAGCACCCACCCTAGTACATTTAATAGCTGCCACAGCGTTAGCCATCAATACGATTTCATCTATAGGTAAACCCCTTAGAATACCATATATAACAGCGGCATTCCACGCATCGCCAGCGCCTACCGTATCCAAGACATACACCTTAAACGATTCTAAACCCACCATATCGCCATCTACGCAGAGCATGGAGCCCCTAACCCCCATCTTGATACCTAAAACTCTCCATCCGTAATCCCTGTAGCAGTTTAAGATGCTACGTATATCATCCAGCCTAAGTAGGGTTTTAAGCTCCCTATCTGTCGATAGAACTATATCTACCATACCGAAAAGCTCCTTATAAACCATATAAGCTTCATCCATATCTCTCCATACATCCGCTCTGAAGGTTGGATCCAGAGATATCTTCAAACCTAGTCTCCTAGCTTCCGATATAAGCTTCCGGTACTCCTCCCTCGCTGGATTCTGAGAGAAAGCGAAACCCGATATATGGAGGAGGCGTGCTCTACTTAGATAATCTACATCGCCTTCATCCATAACATACTCCGTATCGGCGCTCAAGCTCCATGGCTTCCTATAGAATATATAGTCTACATCGCCTCCAGGTAGCTTAACCACCACCGCGAGTGTAGTCCTATAGCTTGAGCCACGGATACGGCTTACATCGACTGAATTATATCGTAAGGTATCGGCGAGGAAGTTGCCTAGCGGATCTCTACCGATGCATGTTATCACGCCTGTCTTTAATCCAAGCTTGCTACAAGCGATAGCGGTATTCATCGGCGATCCTCCGAAGCATGCCTTATATACATTCCTATCAATAGGTATTAGATCAACTATACATTCTCCGGCGCAAACTACATCCATGTCCTTCTCTAGCAAAGTATACGACACCCTGAAGCTAACATATGTGGTCTAGGATTATACCGAGTCTATCCTCTTAGCTAGATAAGGCTTCTATGATTAATCTGCAGAATTCAGGTAGATCGTCTGGAACCCTAGCAGTTATTATATTCCCATCCCTAACAGCAGGTTCATCTACGAATACCGCTCCGGCGTTTATAAGATCATCCCTAACCGCGGCATAGGATGTAACCCTTCTACCTTTAACCAACCCAGCTGATATCAGAACTTGTGGACCATGGCATATAGCCGCTATAATCTTCCCTAAGCTGTGAGCCCTCTTAACCAACTCCAAGACTTCAGGTATTATCCTCAAGCTATCCGGTGAAAATCCTCCAGGTATTATAAATGCGTCGAACTCCTCCGGTTTAACAGCGTTCAAATCCAATATGGCGTATCTTACACCTTCACCGAAAACCTCCAAGGGTATAGGTGTACCGTAGCGTCCGGTTACAGGTTTGTTTATTACCGATGGTCTAGGATGAAGCCCCTTCCTCACAGGCACTATAACTATCTCAGCTCCCTCCTCGCTAAGTCTTAGGAAAGGATACAGCAGCTCTACATCTTCGAACTCGTTCGCAGCGATGATAGCAACTCTGCGTCCTGTAAGCCTTGAACCTGGACCTACACGTTTAACGTATGTGGGCATAACGCATCTACATGCTAAACTACCACCGGAATACACTAATATATGTTACTCCTTAAACCATTCGAATCTAATTCTAGAAATCTTCGGTATCTTCGATTTTAACACCCCGTTTGAATAGAATCCGCAGCCTAACACATCGCCACCGAATCTGACTATCACGAACCCCTCCTCGACATCGTACTTCCTAGCTATACTTCCTCCACCCATAAACGTTACCGCTTCATCTTCGTTTTGAAGCTCTACGATGTTCTTCGTAGCATACTTACCAAATACCTGTAGGAAGATCGTAGTAGGCTTCAAAGTCTTCTTTACGGATAGATGTAGCGCTCTGAGACCGGCGGCGTTTACGTAAGGTATCATCTCCAATATCGATGGATGACCGCTGAACAACCATATGCTATTCCTCCCTCTTACGAGGAATGTATATCCGTCGAAGATGTGTTTAGGGAAGCCATACTTCTCCTCTAGGAAATCGAGTATGCGTCTAACCTCCTCATCGCTGCATACCCTATACCTTTCTAAGTTTGGCAATGAACATCCCTCCTGTATTCTCGAAATGAGGATATACACGTATAGCTTTACTGATATCCGGGTCGAACCTATATCTCCTCCCCCTCTCATCCACCCACTCGGTAATACCCTCCGTATGCTTTAACGGTATATCTATCTTCTCTATCTCAAAGCCTATCTTCAAAGCGTACTCTACGACTTCTTCACACTCCTCAGGGGCGAATGTGCATACAGAGTAGACGAGTATGCCATCCTCCCTGAGTAGATGGTATGCTCTCTCGATCATACCCTTCTGCAGCTTGGAGAACCCTCTTACAGATCTATATGATAGATCTAGCTGTAGGGATGGATCCTTCCTGATAGTAGCTTCAGAACTGCACGGAGCATCTAGGAGTATCCTATCGAATAGTATGCTTGAACGGAAGCGTCTGGCATCGCATATGGTTATCACAGTATTGGTTACGCCAAGCCTATCGAGGTTGGATTTTAATGCTTTAACCCTCTCACGGCTTATATCGTTAGCTACTATCGTACCCTTACACTCCATCATCTGAGCTATCTGCGTAGTCTTACTCCCCGGGGCTGCAGCCATATCTAATATGAGCTCCCAAGGTTTAGGATCCAATACTATAGGAGGTATACCTGAGACGATCTCCTGTACATAGTAGTATCCGAGTGTATGTTCTAACGTAGTACCTAGCTTCACCTCCTCCTCCGTAGACTCCACCTCGAAAAACCATGGATGAAGCTTAGATCTCTTCAGGATGAATCCTTTAGCTTCCATCCTCGAAGCAAGCTCTTCAGGAGATATTTTAAGTGTATTAACCCTTATAGAGTAGGGTAACGGCTTGAAGAGGTATGAGAGGAATTCGTCATAGCCAGGTACGATATCCTTGTATCTTTCATAGTATTTGAGTATCTTCTGGGGGGTTATCAAACCTTCCGGTAGCTATAAGAATCGAATCGATAGAGGTAGATAAATTCTTCATGTATGGCTACATAAAATCGGATAGCTTCCCCCCACCGATACCGGTGTTCACCTTCGTTTCATGTAGTAGAGAATGTATTTCATCTCTCAGTAATTCAACCCTCTCCCTTATATACGGATCCACAGGATATTTCTTCGATACATCCTCCGCGAGTTTAAGATACTTCTCCACAGAGCTTGGATGAACGGTTAGCGAAAGCTCGCTACCGCATTTAAGGCAAACACCCTTCAAAGGCATTCTCCTATACCTAGAATTACACTTCTTACATCTGAATTGCTGCGATACAAACGCCCTCATATTACCGGCTAAATCTCTAACTAGGTGGGTCTCCAGCATCTTCTCGGCTACGATCTTAGCTTCGACGGCTTCAATCTTCTCAGCCATCTCCAGCTGTGCCTTAATCTTATCATACATGGATCTAAGGCGTTTATACTTGGATATTCTAGGTCCGTAAACTATATGGGATGTTTCATGGGTATATCTGAAGCCTTCAAGCTGCATCTTAGAGTTCAACCTATGCGATACAACCTCTACGTATGGTAGCGCCTCCTTAGGATCTGCCATCTTCGATGCTAACTGGTAGAATTCAACCGGGTATCTGTCAGAGATATCTAGGTTATGAGCAGCTGAATCCACCTCGCTCGGGTCTATCCTATAGGTTAAGAATAATGGGGCATCCATGAGTCCACCCATCTTCGACGGTAGATATTGCCTAGAAAAGTTAAGTAGGCAATCTAGCAGTAGCATAACCGAATCTTCATCTCCATCGCAATCCCTCCTTTTAGCTGCATGCCAGTAGGGATGTGCGAAACATACATTAGCTTCAGTGAACCCTATAATCCTACCTAGGACACCTACAGATGTATGAGGAGCTAAACCGACTACCAGATGACCTAGTAGATCCTTATAACTATTCAGCTTGTAGTATGGTTCCAAGCCGTATATCTTCTCCAGCTCCTCATCGATGAAGTATGCTACCTTCTCAAGATAGTATGCGCACTCGTAGCCTATGACGATGTCGTGTACCTTTAGCTCGCATACCTGCTCTTTATCGATAAGCGGATCCCCATACATATCGACCGTATACCCGAGCCTTCGTAGATCCTCCACAGATACATTTATCTCGGATGGCTTGAAATGTGTTAACGGTGCATTCGTAGAATCAAACCGTATGGTTCCATCTTTGAATATAGTTACCCCGTACTTAGCTCTAAGAATACCCTTCTCTATAATCTCTGGTACTCGATCCTCGCTCATAAGACTTTTAACACCCTTCAACCCCTTCAACGTAATAGCTCCTATCTTAGTCCTAGCTTCATCTAGAAATTCTCTGAGCGGTATTATCTGAAGAGACCATCCCACTGTTTGAATACCGCATGTTTCGCATAACCGTTTATCCGAGTATTTACGTCCGCATCTCGGGCATCTGTAGAAAACCTTAGTCGGGGCTCCACACTTCCTACAGATAACGCTAAAAGATAGTCTCCCGCATACGGTGCACCTCCTATCGACGACCTCTACGGTTATACTTCTCTTACTGGAAGCTTCTATGAGATCCCTCCTAGCTCCTCCATATAATCCTACCGGGAACAATACGTGTACAGGAGGCTTCATCTCCCTAGGCTTCGCTTTCTCAGGTCGACCCATACGGGCACCTATAAACGATAGAGCTTTACTCCGCATAGGTATACCTAGGATTCTAGATAGAGTCGATAAGCCGTCACTCATCTGTAAGTCTATCTCAACGCTTGATCCGAGCTTCAACGTAGCTATGAGAGCTTCTGCATCCACTCCCTCTATGATTATCCTACCCTCCCTAATCTTATGAGGTATCCAAACTCTTTCTAGGATTGCTTTAAACTGAGGATTGTATACAGCCTCTATCCTCCTACAGCTTATCTCCCCCTCTTCAAGCCACATTTTTAAAGCATAGAGCTCTGACGCCGTTATCCTATCCCAACAATAGGTATAGCGTGGATGTAGCGGTACCTGAAAAGCTTTAGATAGCTTTAACGCTTCTTCAACTGTGGGGTATTCGCTAAACGGATACGAGCATATCCGCTCTACCCTTTCGATCGGTATACCTACATCGAGGAAGCCTACCTCTTTTATCCTTGCTCTAAGAGTCTCAGCCCACTCCTCCTCTGTGAAGTTAGCTGGGAGGAGTGCATGTTTATTCTCTAGGAATTCGTAGAAGCTTAGAAGTATATCGCCTAGGAATAGTATCTTATCGATATTCTTCAGGGTATCCGGACTTGGAGGTTTCTCCAACCTAACTACATCGCCATTCTTAAGCCTAACTATAGGCGGTTCTATCGAATCTACGATAGCCACCGTACCACCTTTACCAGGTCTCTCCAACTTTACCTGCGTACCTATAGCTAGGAACTCGTTAAGCACATATAAAGTCGATGGATGTAAACCTACAGCGGCTAAACCCGTATTACGGCTTCTACCATATCTAACCCTGAACCCTCCGTAAGCCGATGGATTAGAGAATACAGGTCTACCTGCTATAACTTCATCGAGGAATATACGTGATTTATCACTACCCTCAGCTTCCCAGAGATTCTCAAGCCAATCCCAGCCTTCGATGCCGAGCTCCTTTACGACTTTAGCTATCTTCTTATGCCTACCGATTAATCCATCGTTAACGACTATAAGAGCCCCACCTCTAACCCTATTCGTCTCCACCCTAGGGAGATCCCTATAGTATGAAACTTCAACCGGGTCCGTCTCTACACCTGTAACTTCGACTGGCAGGTTTTCAAGAGTCCTCCTGAGAGCTTCATCTGGAACTTTATACTGGAACGGGCGGACTTCCCTCTCGTATAAGCGGACCTCCTCTATAAACCTATTAATCTCCTCTTCGGTTGGTTTATAGATGTCGAGACCAAGCTTCCTTCGTACATGATCTGCGATGACGACTATAAGTCCTTGCTCCGTACCGCCAGCCGGACGTATAGGTCCTGCGAAGTATACCGATAGATGACTTGTCCCGTCAAAGTTGCGTTTTATAGAAACCTTCGTTATACCTTGCATAGGTGCTACGGTTACGGCTTCTGTAAGTATAGCGAGCGCTGTTCTTAGAGCTTGCTCGGCGGCTTCTTCAAGTTTGAATGATCCGAGCATGCCGGATACTATATCCTCGGCGGCTTTAAATGCTAGAGCCTCCCTACTCATCGAATTCTTCAATCTACGTATATAGTGAGCTATACCTGGAGGGCCTACTAGAAGTTCGACTCTCTCAGCCATATCTTCAGCTAGTTTAACTTCAACCTCTGTAGATGGATCCAACCCTTTACTTCTAGCAGTACTAGCGGTGGTGAATACTCTCTTAAGCTCCTCCTCAAGTTTCATGAAGTATTTCAGGTAGTCCTCGCTACACTCTACGATATCTTTCAGCCCCCCTAGCAGCTGCCTCGACGAAAGCGTTTATTAGCTCCTCGATATCCACCGTCTGCTCCACTACCGTACCGGTTACGATTATATTAGCTCCTGCGGCGGTAGCCTCTTCTACCTGCTCGACTCTTCTCAACCCTCCGCCTACTATCAACGGTATATCTACCATAGCTCGCACCATTCTCACAGCTTCGGGTGGGATAGGCTTCTTAACACCTGAACCTGCTTCGAGGTAGACGAACCTCATACCTAAGAGTTGAGCTGCGAGCGCGTATGCAGCTGCGATCTCAGGTTTCTCGTAAGGTATGGGTCTTGCACAACCTATGAAACCGGCAGCTCCACCTTCCCCCATCACTATATACCCCATAGGTATAGCTTCCAACCCATACCTCTTCACAAGCGGAGCTGCAAGAGCTTGAGCCCCCGTTATAAAGTATGGGTTATCAGAGTTGAGTAGCGACATAAACCATATAGCATCCGCTAGAGGGGTGACAGCTACAACGTTGTTCGGGAATATTATCGTCGGTATCGATAAACGTTCTTTCAATCTTTTTAGAAGTTCGTCTAGGAGAAGTGGCGATGCAAGAGTCGAACTTCCGATCATTATCGCAGCGGTACCCGCCTTCTCAGCTTTGCAAGCTACATCTACTAGCTTCTCCACGGATCCACGTTCAGGATCAATTAAGGTTATATGGATTGCGCCCTCAGATGCTATCCTTGCTTTTAAGTATTCTTCAACCTTACCCAACTTAAAGCCTCCTTGTTACTATAGACCTGGCCGGACGAGAAAATATTATCGTAAGCACTAGTACTTAACGTTAGATTCTTAAGTTAAAGCGAAAGTGTTGGATTCGGCTTCTCCAGTATATACACAGATTCTTCAGTAGAAATCTAGGAGGTCCGACCTTGTTAACACGCCCTTGTAGAGGAAGGATATCTGTCTTAGAGCTAGAAGCTGATCGAAATCATTGATGGCTGCTATACAATCGACTGGCACATATGGCTTATATCCCCTTAAGGCAGAGCTGCCTACTGTATGGAGTACACATATATTTGATACGACCCCGGCTACGACTAGATGCCTAACCTTAAGAAGCGATAATAGCGCATCCAGTCCTGTACCATAGAATGCATCGTAGGTCTCCTTCCTCACTATGAACGATGCAGCTCTAGGTTTAACCTCCTCTATTATCTCAGAGCCCCATGTATCCATGATGGCGTGTCTAGGCCATATTAGGAATTCAGGTGAATCTGGAGGATGCCAATCCTGAGTATAGATGATAGGTACACCTTTAGACGTAGCTTTCTCCAAGAGAATCCTTATAGGGTCGATTATTCTACGTGCTTCATCACCCATGTAGAGCACTCCGTTTGGGTGTAGGAAATCGTTCTGTAGATCTATCAGGATTAAAGCTGATGTTTTGGCTTCCAACTTTACGGCTATAGGTTTAGGTATTTCAGGTATCTGAACGCTATAGCTACTCAACCCGTCTCCTCATCCTAACAGGTACGTGTAGTAGTCGAGGATCAGACTATATGAGTGCGATTACCTTTATCTTCGAGCATCTTACGTCTTTCAGCCTCCTCCTTCTCATACCATAGCCATGTAATATACCTATCATACTCTAGAAGCTGGAATCCTATACGCATAAGATTCAATATAACATCCTTAAGCATATCTATGTCCATCTTATCCATGACGTAAAAGTTTGTAAACCATTCATCAAACCCCTTCAAGCTTTGCCTGTATGTAGCGAGAAGCTGCCTACCCAGTTGTATGAGCTCCGCCTTAGACATATACTTAACCTTATCTTCGAGGTTCTTCCTCTCCTTTAACAAGTAGTCTATATACTGGTAGAAGGACATAACCTGAAACACCGACTTTTACTGAGTAGATCCTAGAACTTAAGGCTTACCCTCCAAGAGGAGGCTAACTTTAAAGCAGGGTTTACCTCCTAGAATTAATGTGGTTGCGCTAGGAGAAGGTGGAAGGGATGGGAAGGCGGCGTAGGAGGAAGGTTGTAAAGCGTATAGTGAGGGTTTTACCCAAGGTTTTCCCGTGTATCGTATGCGGCCGTAGATCAGTATCGGTGAATATTGATAAGAGTAGGGGTGTAGCTACGGTTATCTGTAGTTCTTGCGGTGTTAGAGGAGAGGTTGAAGTTAAACCATACATGACTATAGTCGATGCTTACGGTGCTTGGACTGATCTCGTATACTCTGGGAAGCTGAATATCGAAGGGGTAGGTAAAATTTGAAGGTAGCGATCATAGGTGTAGGGACTTTAGGTTCATGTATAGCGTACGAGCTAGCTGTGAAGGGTATCGTAGATGAGCTAGTGCTCGTAGATATAGCTGTGGATATAGTGGAAGGGCATGCATACGATATACTCCAAGCTGTAGCTATACGCGGTAAACCTAGGATTAGAGTAGGCGATTATAGCGATGTATATGGATCCGACGTCGTTGTGATTGCTGCAGGTAAACCTAGGACAAAGGATACTCCATCTAGGATGCAGCTAGCTGAAGATAATGCTAAGATAGTAGCGGGTATAGCTCGAAGGCTCCTCGACCATAAGGTGGAATCCACGTTTATCACGTTAACGAATCCGGTAGATGTTATGAACTATCTACTTTACCGTATGATGGGTTTACCTAGATACAGGTTTATAGGATGCGGGTGTCAACTCGACTCTGCTAGGCTGCGCATAATAGTTTCAGAGGAGTATTCCCTGCCGTTAGATGAGATCGAAGGCTATGTTATAGGGGAGCATGGAGAGCATCAAGTACCTTTATTCAGTATGGTGAAAGTTGGTGGGAAACCGTTCAGTATACCCGTGGAGCATAGAGCTAAGATACAATCTAGACTTGTAAACTTCGCTTTAGAGGTTATCCGGAGGAAGGGTGCAACAGTATACGGGCCTGCACACCATACTGTCGAATTGATCGAGTCGATAGTATTTGATCAGAAGAAGCTGTTTTGCTGCTCGGCGGTTATAGATGTTGATGGTTTAGGTGATATCAGTATAGGTGTACCGGTTATAGTTGGGAGGGGGGGTGTGGTAGAGGTTCTAGGATGGGGTTTAGCTGGGGAGGAGCGTAACGCGTTTATCGAAGCTGCAAAGACGTTGTACGAGTATGAGCGTAGAATACTCGAAGCTGTAGCAGAGGAATACTAATATACGAGATGTACAGAATCTCCTGAATTCTAGAAGAGTAGATGACGACGGTATACGATGTACACCCTGCAGATCTAATAAGTAGGTTGACGGAAGTGTTGAAAGGTGTAGAGGAGATAATGCCGCCTCCATGGTACCTTCAGGTTAAGATGGGAGTCGCTAAAGAGAAGGCTCCGGAGAGGAGTGATTGGTGGTACGTTAGAGCTGCATCTATTCTGAGGAAGATATACATCGAGGGGCCCATCGGTATAGAGAGGTTAGCACGGATATACTCGGATAAGAGAAGGCGAGGTAGAGCTCCCGCTCATTCCAGGAAGGCTAGTAGAAAGATTATAAGAGCTATACTTCAACAGCTTGAGAAAGCTGGGTTGGTGGAGAAGTATGGTAATAGAGGTAGGATTTTAACGTCTAAGGGTAGGTCGCTGCTTGATAGGCTTTCTCACGAGGTTTTGAAGAAGAATCCTCTACCGGAGATCGGGAGGTATTACGAGGTTTGAGCTACGAGGAGTATGATGCCGAGCTTGAAGAACTTAAACGCAGGCGGCTATTAGAACTTCAGAAAGCCGCTGAAGAGGAAAGGGTTAGAGCTGAACGTGAGAAGAGTATACAGATCGCTTTAACACAGATACTTACACCTGAAGCTAGGCAGAGGCTAGCTAACCTTAGGATGGTGAAGCCGGAGTTCGTCCGCCAGCTTGAACTCGAACTTATAAAAGCAGCTCAATCCGGACGCATACCTGTTCCCATCACTGATGACGTTCTCAAGAAGATCCTGCTTAAACTTGCATCGACGGAGAAGCGGGAGATACGTATATGGAGGTTATAGGGTTATGGCTAGATATAAGCCTGCAGCTAAGAAGAGGAGGCTTATAGCTGAGAGGAGAAGGAGTAGAACCGTACCAGTATGGGTTGTAGCGAAAACTTTAGGTAAGTTTAGGTTCACTCCTACTAGGAGACATTGGAGGAGGGTTAAGATAGGAGCGTAGATTGGAGGTATACTTATGAGTGGAAATCCATCCGAGGAGAGGATCTACACGATACCTCTCAGGGATGCGTGGAAAGCGCCTTGGACCGATAGAGCGCCGACAGCTATCAAGATCGTAAGGAGGTTCGTTGAGCGTCATCTTAAAGTGGGGGCTGGAGGGGAGGGTCGTATAAGGATATCTGAAGAGTTGAATAAGATTATATGGAGTAGAGGTAGGGAGAAGCCGCCTCGCAGGGTTAGGGTTAGGATCGTTAAGGAGGAGGATGTATACACCGTATATCCTGCCGAGGGGGTGTAGGATCTTCTGCCGTTCTCTCACTACAATTTCTATGGAAGGACGTGTATAGGCGTATATCTTAAGGCAACAGATAGATTCGTTATATGCCCAGAATCGACTATGGATGATGATGTTAAGCTATTCGTAGAAACTTTGAAGGTTGATACGGTTATCAAGACTACGGTGTATAAATCAAATCTTTTAGGGATATTCACAGTCGCTAACTCGAATGGTATAATCCTCTCGCCGCTTATAGGGGATGATGAGCTTGAAAGGATAAAAATGAATCTTCCTAGAGATATAAGGATAGCCATCCTCCCCGCTAGATGGACTGCTATAGGTAACTTCCTCCTGCTAAATGATTTAGGATGTCTCTCAGGTATACGTCTATCTAGAGAGCAGGTTAAGATCATATCCGATACACTGGATATAGATGTTGAGGTGGGGAGTGTGGAAAATCTACCGTATGTAGGTAGCTTAGCCGTAGCGACGAATAAAGGCGTCCTCATCGATCCGATGGTATCATCTGAGGAGGAACAGGTTATCAGGGATGTATTAAAGGTGCCTGTATACAAGGGTACGGTAAACTATGGAAGTAAATTCGTTAAGATGGGGGTTGTAGCGAATAGCTACGGGCTAATAGTAAGCGATGCTACTAGAGGTTCAGAGTTAGCACGTATAACAGAGGCATTCCGTATAGAAGAGTAAAGCTAATCTAGGAGCTCTATTCAAGGTTAGATAGGCTATCATGGGCGATATAAAAACGTTTAAAATTGTCTGCTCCTATAAGGTAGGAGTGTTTAGAATCAGGCTTACCAAGGAGATTAGAGCTTTAAAGCTGGAGGAGGCTTTAGAGAAACTATACTCCGATGTAGGTAGTCATCATAAAGTGAAGAGACGCAACTTGAAGATAGAAGAGGTGGAAGTCTATGGGGATGGATAGTCGTAGTAGGATAGAGAGGGAGATCGAACAACTGATAGCGGAGATATCGATACTAGAACAGACTGCGGAGAATATCAGGCAGAGGCTGACCATAGCTGAAGCAACCTATAACGAGCATAGACAAACATGCGACACCCTTAACGCTCTCAGAAATGAGAAGCCTAACGTAGAAGCGTTGGTAGCTATAGGCTCAGGATCGTATATCAAATGCGTTATCGTGGATGTGGAGAACGTCCTACTGAGTATGGGCGGTAACGTATACGTGGAGAAGAAGGTAGACGACGCTATAAAGATAGTGGAGGGAAGGGCTAACGATATACTGAAGCTTAGGGATAGCCTACAGCAGCAGCTGGTTAACATAGTCACAAAGCTGGAAGAGGCTAGGAGGAGGCTTACAGAGCTTACTAAATCTATGGAGGGCGGGAGAACTGCTTGAAGCTATCAGGAAAGCTCTAGCTAGGTTTAAGAGCACTCTGCTCGAAACCGAGCTTAAACCAGAGGAGATTCGCGGATATCTAGATGAGTTGAAGTATTCGCTTGTAGAGGCTGATGTCGCTTTAGAGGTAGCCGAATCTCTATGTAGCCTCATCGAGGATAAGATCGTAGGCGTTAAGGTAGCTAAGTTTACCGATAAGAAGATTATAGTCGAATCCGCTTTAAGGGGATCTATAATAGATATACTTAGATCGGTGAAGCCTGAGAAGAGCTTCGAAGAAACTGTGAGAGAATCCGGTAAGCCATATATAGCGTTATTTCTAGGGGTTAACGGTGTAGGTAAAACCTTAACCATAGCTAAGCTCGGATGGAGACTTAAACGTAGCGGGTTTAAGGCTGTATTAGCATGCAGCGATACGTTCAGAGCCGGGGCTATCGAGCAGCTTGAAATCCTATCTAGGAGGATAGGTGTAGACCTGGTTAAGCAAGTCTATGGAGGCGATCCTGCAGCGGTAGCTTACGACGCTGTACAATACGCGAAAGCGAGGAGGTTGGATGCCGTTCTGATAGACACCGCCGGTAGAATGCAGACTAAACGTAACCTTCTCGACGAGATGCGTAAGATAATAAGAGTTGTCAACCCTAATGTGAAGATATTCGTCGGGGATGCTCTTACAGGTAACGATATAATCGATCAAGCGGTGGAGTTTAACAGGTATGTAGGTGTAGATGGTGCGATAATAACAAAAGTAGATGCAGATGTTAAAGGTGGAGCTATACTTAACGTAGCCTATATCCTCAGGAAGCCTATATTCTTCATAGGGGTGGGTTCAGGGATAGATGATCTGAGAGAGTATGATCCTGAATACGTAGCCTCGATGATGGGGCTCTAGGATCGTGAGGAGAGCCTCCTAGCAAATAGCAGATACCCAGTATGAGCTATCATCGTCGTTTCAGGCCTAGTCTCACCCTTTTTAACCTTATAACTTCTTGTAAACGATTCGAGGACGGCTAATACTAAGAAGCCTCTATGCGCCTCCATAGATTCTACGAGTTTCTCGATCTGGTTTATGGTCGGGCTGAAGCTTACGAAGAATCCTCCAGGTTTAAGTGATTTGTACACCGAATCTAGAGCTAGCCATGGAGATGGGACATCCAGTATAGCTACATCGACATCACTCTCTTCAACCCCCTTGTATATATCTCCGAGTTTAAGTTCTACATACTCTAGAAGGCCTGTACGTTCCAGATTCCTCCTAGCAACCTCTATGAATTTAGGATTCACATCGTACCCGTAGACTCTTCCTGTAGGTTTAACATGGTAGGCTAGGAAGCTTGTAAGGGCGCCTGAACCCACCCCAGCTTCTAAAACCCTGTAACCTGGGCCTATATCCGTATAGACTAGTATGAATCCTATATCTTTAGGGTATAGTATCTGGGTAGGTCTCTCGTAGCTTTCCACATAATCCCATAGTGATGGTCTAAAAGCATAGAACCCGACACCCATACTGCTTTCAACCATAACGCCTTCAGGTTTATCTACGATTCTATCCAGCTCTATGAAGCCTTTGTGTGTATGGAAGCGTCTACCCCTCTCAAGCTTAACCAGATACTTTCTCTTCCTATCTAGTTGGAGTAAGATGTACTCCCCCTCGCAGAATGGTTTAGACATATCGTAAGTTCAAGCATATACCTTAAAACCGGGATTTAAATAGATGCTCCTATTAGGAGGTTTGTAAAAAATATGTGGTATCTCCTCAGTGGGTGAAGGTTCACTGTATCTGCTATGTATAGTCCCAGCTTCGCTAAACTAGATCTTCAAATTTAAGCTTTCTAGATAGCTTACCCTTAACCCTAACCGATAGTTTAGGCGCTATCTCCTTCTCTATCTCGTCTAAACTTAAGCTACTCTCGCTCTTTACGGTTAAACCGCAGCTTCCATCGTTAAGCATCTTACGTCTTTCGCATGATGCATAGTTGCACTTATAACCTATACATTGATCGCCGGATACTACGCACCAAGCTGTCTCACTTCGCCATTTGAGAGCTTTCTGGCGGCATCTGAAAAATTCGCATTTGGGATTACAAAGTTTACCTTTAGGCAAGGCTTAACCCCAAATATCCTACCCGGTGAATATATTCTGCATGATCCTAGGATTTAAACTTTGCAGTCGATGGATCCTAGAGATATCCGATGTTACAGTTTAGAGAAGCCTTATTAGCGTATAACTCCTGAGTTGTAGTAGGGGTTGAAGGTTGAATGGTGAATCTGAAGCTAAGTATATACGGCAGGGGGATGTTGTAGGTAGGAAGGTTGTCGAGCAGCGTGGCTACATAATAGGCGAGGTTAAGGATCTATCGTTTAAATTGCTTGAGGATCGTATCGAGTTAGCGTTAACCATAAAGTATGGGGATACTGAGATGGATATACCGTGGAGCCAGATTAAATCTATAGGCGATGTAGTGCTATTGAAGACGGAGTACGAGCCTCCATCGAAGGCTAAACCTGAAGCCGCGGCTCCTACAGCCCCCCCACTCGTAGCTAAACCGCAGCCGCCTCTGTTAACGCCTAAGGTATGTCCTAACTGCGGCTATCCTAACGATCCTAAGAATAAATTCTGTATAAAATGCGGTGTTAAGCTTCCGGAGTAGGGTTTGGGATCCAGCCATGCCTGCGAGGATCATATTGATAGTATGCGATGGGCTTGGGGATAGGCCGATAGGAGATATCGGGTTTAAGACCCCGCTGGAGGCCTCAAGAAAGCCTGCTATGGATTTTATAGCGGCTAATGGTGTATGCGGTATAATGGACCCGATAGCTCCAGGTGTTAGACCTGGAAGTGCACCGGCGCATCTAGCGATATTCGGTTACAACCCGTACGAGTACTATAAGGGTAGGGGTATCTTTGAAGCTTTGGGGGTAGGTGTAGATGTTAAGCCTGGCGATCTCACGTTTAGAGTGAACCTAGCTACCGTAGATGACCACTTAACGGTTATCGATAGAAGGGCAGGTAGGATCGGAGGCGATGATTCGCGTATGCTATTCCATCTTCTAAACGATGAGCTGAAGATACCTGGTGTGGATATATACTTCTATCCTGGGGTTGAGCATAGAGGGGTTCTAGTTATCCGTGGTGTGGGGTTATCCTGGATGGTGTCTGATACGGATCCGGAGAAGGATGGAGAACCGATACTAAAATGTAGACCGCTAGATAAGGGTGTAGAAGCTGAGAGGACCGCTGAGCTTATAAACCGTATATCGTTCGAGTCTCATAAGATACTTTCGAAAGCTGAAATTAATAGAAGGAGAGTTTCGGAGGGTAAGCCGCCAGCGAACGCTATACTCATCAGAGGTGCTAGCTTCTACGAGCCGGTAGCTAGAGTTGATGAAAGATACGGTTTGAAAGCTTGCTGTGTAGCTGGAGGCTCCCTCTATAAGGGTGTGGCTAGATACGTAGGTATGGATGTAGTTGAGGTGAAAGGAGCGACTGGTACCTATAATAGCGATTTCAAAGCTAAGGTTGAAGCATGCATGAAGGCTTTGGATAGCTATAACTTAGTGTATATGCACTTTAAAGCTACAGATCTAGCAGGTGAGGATGGGGATTACAGGAGGAAGATCGAGATAATAGAACGTATAGATGATGCGCTCTATATGCTCCTAGATAGGGTTGAGGATTGTATAGTAGCGTTAACAGCCGATCATTCTACGCCATGCAGTATAAGGACTCATTCAGCGGATCCAGTGCCGATAGCTATAGCAGGTCCAGATATACGTGTGGATGATGTAGGTAGATTCGAGGAGAGGTTATGCGCGAAAGGTGGGCTTAGCAGGATTAGAGGACTGGATTTAATGCCGATCCTCCTAGATATAGTGAACCTTACGCATAAGTATGGAGCGTAACGTATCCGTAGACTGCTAAACCGGCTTCGGAAGCTTCATTATATCGTCTATATACTTCCTCCAGGATAGCTGATCCTTGATGCTCCTATGGGGTTTGAAGGATGTCTTGATATCGCTTAGAGGATCGCCTATAGTCTGTATCTTACCAGGATCTATTTCGCCGTAGCCCCAAACCGATAGGATGTATAGATAACCTATATCGTATACATCGAACCCCATAGCCGATGCAACTATCGAATCCAGCGATATAGGGTTTATCGAAGCGAAGTATACACCCCATCTCTTAGGATTACCGTTTACAGGTCCATCCCCCTCCATCGCTTCGTATCCATCCACTATTGCTAGATGGGGCATAACGTGTACGGCGATTCTCGCGATATTATAGTTTATCTGCCAATATCCCTGATGTATAAGCTGGCGGTACCCCCTTCTAATGGAGCCTACAACCATATTCTTCAAGCTTAACGTTACGACTACTACGTCATGTGTTTTAGGTCTTACGGCTGAAACTCTGAAATCCGATTCTACTATAAGTTTGGATATAGGTATGTGGATGGGGGTTCCATTCTTATCCACTACCTCGACCTCCTCGTATCCATACCCATCGAGATCGCATAGCTCAACGTCATATCTATCCTTTAACGCTTTATACCCAAACCTCTCTACAGCTTCTCTAAAGCTACCTATGGTAGGTGATTCGGCGATTATTAATTCTCTGGGATCCATGAATGTCGATATGAATTTCACCGTTTCCTCAACGCACTTCACAGGGGTTGCCGACAAATATCTATATGCACTTACGAAGTTAGGTTTAATAACCACCCTAGCTTTACCCGGTATCTTCTCTATGATCTCATCCTTGATGAGCATTAAAGCCTTTACTAAGCCTCGACATCTATCTTCAAGATCCTTAACTACAGATACCTTCCCCATAGATATGCACCATAGGCGACTATAAATCGATAGCTATATCCTCCTTACAGGGCATTTAACCTTCTTCAATACATCTTCAGCTTCTACGCTATCCTTAACCTTAAGTGTGTAGAGATATCTTTTAGTCCTAAGCTTCAGTTTAACGCTTCCATCCTTAGCGTTACTCTTAACTAGGCAGTAATCGGCTTTCTCCGATAGCCTGATAAACTCTTCTACATCGAATATCTCTCTAGGCATACCAGCTCTTAGGAGTCTAAGTGTAACTTGGATATAAAGTCTAGGCTATACCGTCCACATTTAAATCCGAGGATTGGTACGGTCGATATTGAAAGCCGAGCATCCATACAGAATAGACGAATCTTTATATAGGGATTTATACCTCCGGGTTTACTTCACGGAGGAAGGTGTTATGCCTATAAGGGATCCTGTTAAACGCGAGATAGCTATGAGGAAGAGGTTGTACCTGAAGATATGTAGGGAGTGTGGTGCTAGGAATAGCCCGAACGCTGAGAAGTGTAGGAATTGTAGATCTTATAATCTTAGATGGAAACATAGAGAACCAGCTGTCAAAAGATAGTAAGAATAATAAGATACCTGTGGTTTAAGCTATATTATCGATGGGGGCCGGTGGTCCAGCTGGGTTAAGACGCCGCGTTCACACCGCGGAGATCCCCGGTTCAAATCCGGGCCGGCCCATACATCGTTTGCTCATCGGAAAGATCCTTTAATGAGGGGGAAAGAATTATCTCCACCCCCCTATATAAGATTGGATATAGGTAGCTGTGGCCTCTGAAGGTGTTACGCTGGTAGAGTTTAGCTGGCATCGTATCTCAGGTCTTATACCTGAGGATTGGGTTGTGAAAGTCGAGGGTGGTAATTCTAAGCGTGGGTATCTTAGGTTCGATGAGTATAAGCCTAGATTAGAGGTTAGGTGGGAGGAGTTTAAGAAGAATAAGGTTCCAGATCCTAGCAAGATTCTTAAGGATCTGGAATCTAGGAGTAGGAAGGAGGATCCAGATTTCAAGGTTGCTAACAGAGGGGAGGGGAGGGTTGGTGGGCATAATGCATTGTACGTCTATTACCGTGGGAGCAGGGAGGGCTTCATATACGTGTTTAATTGCGATAGGACTATGCGTAGCTTCATATTGAGATTCCACTTCGATAGAGAGGAGTATGATAGGGTTAGGAAGATTTCTAATAGTATACTTTCGAGTTTCGACTGCCACCCTGAAGGGGATATGCTATCCTGGAGGATTCTAGATATAATGTTAAGTATACCCGTAGGCTTCGAGCTTCTAGATAGAAGGTTCTACCCGGCTGATACGTATCTCTTATTCGAATCTAGTTATGGTTATATAGGGTATGAGAGAGTTGGGTTAGCTAGCAGGGTTTTAAGGAAAGAGAAGCTTAAGGATTGGGTTAGGGAGAAGTATCGTAGATCCCTAGGTAAGGCTCTGAAGGGGCTTATATGGAAGAAACCTTCACAGGTAGATGTATTCGGCCATGAAGGGTACAGGTATCCCATATACTTCAGGAGGGGTTTACTTAAGAAGCCTATGGATGGATATACATATGCATGGATATGCGATAAGATGGATAGACTATATGCTGTAACCCTGCTTAAGGAGAAAGATGGGAGAGAAGATATCGAAAAAGTTATGAATAAAGTTTTCGAGAGTTTAAGATGTCACTGAGGAGGATGCCTATATGCCCTTGAACATATTTAGAAGATTGTTTAGAAGGAAGCGTAGGAAGACTCAGGAAGCTCCCAGGATGGAGGATTTTATGAAGCTTATCCCGGTGCGTAATCCTATAGTGGAGTGGGGTGAATACGCTGATGGAGGAGTATACATAGTACTTAGGAAGGGGGGAGGTGTTAAGAAGGAGAAGAGGTTAAATCTTGACGATATAGGCTCGTTCACATGGATGAATATCGACGGAAAGAATAGCGTAGAAGATCTTCTCTCCAAGATATGCTCTAAGTATAAGATAACTAGGACGGAAGCTGAGACGCCCCTCCTCATATTCCTTAGAAAGCTCGCTGAGAGGAGGCTTATAGCCTTCCTACCTAGGGAAGCTATAGCTATAGGTGAGAAGAGGCGTGGAAGAAGGCTTCACAGCGAGAGCTAGACGGTGGATTGGTAGTAGGGTCAGATGGAGTGTAAAAGTGCTCTTTAAGCCATACGATGTATACGATGAGATATTCGAGGAGCCGGATTACCTATGGATACTTCTACTATTCGTTCTAACAGGTTTATCTGCTGGTTTATCGTACACCTTACTTCAAGCAACTAAGATAGCATACTATGATTCGGAAGCAAATCTAAGATTCACTTTTGTGGATGTCTACGGATGGCTTATAACTACTTTAATGAATTTCTTCTCGAATACTATAAACCTCGGGATAAACTTCATATTAACGGCAGTCGTGCTCTATCTCTCGTCTTGGCTCCTAGGTGGGGAGAGAAATTTCTCTGGGACAATCCTATGCGTAGGCTTCTCCTTTACGGCTTATATTATCTCAGCGTTATTCCAAACATCCCTAATCCCGCTCGTACCTGATGTTACGTATAGGATAACATCTAGAGTTGAGGTTGTGATGCTGCTATCCTCGATACAAGCTATGAAGAGACAGATAGCTATATGGAATAGCTTGGATAGGTTGAATATCCTAGCAGATGAGGTTTGGAGAAATTCGTTTATAGTTCAAGCATCCAATATAGTATTCTACGCATTCCCTGTATGGGCTATAATAGTTTCAAGTATAGGTGTTGGTAAGCTTGCGGAACTGGATAGAGGTAGGATACTCGTTATGCAAGGTATAACCATACTCGTATGGATGATACTCTATGTAACGCTACCTAGAATACTAGGTTGAGAAGATTAGATGGATGCTGAAACTAGTATGAGATCTGCTTCAGCTGAGGATGTAGTATTACTTCCTTTAAAGATGTATGAGAACGATAGGTTCATATAGACCTTAACCTGTATCCCTGTCCCTCTATCGTACCATCTAGTAGCTATACCGCGGATGTAAGGATCATCTACCGTGCTGTTAACTACGATGCAGCTCCATATCCTATTAGAAGCGTTTATAGATTCTATACCAGAAACCCTATAGGGTAAGCCTTCTATCTCTACTATATCGCCAGTATCTGGCGGTGGGTATAGCCATAGGAAGAATTTACCAGTATCTATGATCTCATCATCTATCGATAGTAGCCTACCCGTAGCGGCAGACACCTTGAATATCCTCGATATAGAAGTTCTCAAGTTAGTTGATTCTATGCATGCCTCCAAAGTAATAGTATCCGCATCCATACTCTTTACGCTCCACCTTACGGTAGCTTCTAGTACCCCCTCCCCTCCGATACTTAAGCTTCCATGGTATACTATCGAAGCTCCAGGCTTAATCCATGAGGGCTGAGCTATATCTTCAGATCTGCTAAAACCAGTGAGTATGATGAAAGCTGTTAGGGTGAGGATAGCTATGAATGGTAAGCTTCCGTTTTTCAAACCTAGATCTTATAATCTCTTCTTTAGAAGATAAAAGGTTTAATAGGGTGGGTCGTAGATAAGCTAGTGTGTGAGGGAATACAGATTATCGAGCGTCATATCGATAAGCATACTAGTAGGTATAGTCTACTCCTTCATACTACTATCCATCTTAAAGCAGCTTCAAGTTTTCGGTGATCCTGCAGGCTACCCTATACTAGTTATGCTAGTATTAACTAACGTCATATCTCTGACAGCTCCTATCATTCTAACGCTTATAGCTATGCGTGGATCTCTGGAGCTTAGATGGATCTTGTCTATCATAACGGTAGCTTCAGCGATTGTAGCTATACCCGTATTCAAGTTAACTATGGATTATGCGTTATCCCTCGATATAGAGTATAGCTATATATTATCCAAGGCATGCTTAAACGTGGTCTCTATTAAGCTTGTAGATGGGATGCTCGTCCTCACAGCTTTCCTATCATCGTTGATGATATTGTTCAGCGATCCGAGAGTATATCTGGGTATCGGTAGAGATGGGAGTAGACATATCTACGTTAAAAGTAAGCTTCTATCCGTTTTAAGGGTGTTTATAGGTGGTAGGGATAGATTGATAGGTGTTACGGATGATTATCCGTTCATCTTGAACCCTTCGATATCAGGTATGGAAGAGGTTAGATTCAACGATAAAATACGTGTAGTACCATACGGTGCTCTATGGATGCTAGTTAAATGTCTAGCAGTGTTCATGGTAGTGTTAGGTTTCGGTAGCCGGATAGCTGTTAAAATCGATCTCTTAATCCACTCAGCGAGTATGTATAGTATAAGCTTCCAGATGGTAGCATCGAGGATCATATCAATCATAGTAGGTAGGGTAATTCCAGGCTACGTAACGTCCATGGACTATCCTATAAGCGATATCTTAACACTGGAGATCTACAGTATAATCTATATGGTAGCTTACATATTAGCGGTGCTATGGGCTGTAAGGCTTATCTTAGCATCCATAGGAGATGCTGCATCCATAATCCTATCTAAGCATCTAGGTCTACCATCGATAATATCCGGTATACGTATAGTCTCTAATATCGTAGGTATAGTAGTGCTATCGTTATCGATAGCTCTCTTAAGGATACCGATGCAGGTTTTCGATGCTTCAACGCCATATTATGCTCTTACTATAACCCTCGCTCTCATAGCGTCTGCATGCCTAGCTATGATCCTTAAGCTATCGGTTCATACCGAGCAGATATATCGTATAGCCTCTAAGATGTATTACGCGATACTGCATGGATCCATCTATAGAGTACTACTCGCTATACTTCTCTTAGGGGTGCTCTCTCCGAGTATCTATGCTAAGCTCGCTATCGAAACACAGATGCAGGGTAAAGCCTACGAGTACCTATGGATCCCAGCATACTTACCTACCATAAAGTTTACGAAGTGGGCTTACTCTGTAGATAGCGTCGAAAGGGTGGGTATAGATTCCATAGCTATCAACGATACTCGCATCCTTGAGAGAACTAGGATATTTACGGCGGAAGCAGCTAGGCTTAACCTTAGACCGTATGTAGGTGTTAACTGGATGTCAATAGATGAAGCTATAATAGATATCGTATACTTGAAGGAGAAAGAATATTGGGTAGCAATACTCGCACCCGTCAGACCCCCCTACGCTGGCGATGTAGATATATGGAGGGCTAACCATCTTATACTAACGCATTCAGAGAGAATTCTAGCCTTAGACTCCACATCGGCTGAGATAATAGATGTTCGAGAGCTACTGAATCTAACGGTGTATCCTACATTATACTATGGTGAGGGGGGTTTATGGAGGGAGGTGGATGAAGTCTACATAGGTGTTCCAGGCTTCCAGGAGATACACCTCCCAGGATACGTAGGCCCCGCCGGATACGACGGTGGCCCAGATTACGTTTACAAAGGGTTTTGGCGTTTCTGGAAGTTCTTCTGGGGGTTCAGATGGGATTTCGCTCAAGGCGCCTATGGGGATATAAAGGCTTTAACCGATAGAGATTGTAGGAGTAGGGTATCTAAACTCCTATTGCCTAACCTGAAAACGACTAAAAGCGGATACATAGTGTTCGGTTGTGATGGTGAAGTCTACCTACTGTATTGGATATGGGCTTCATGGCCTCCACCCCATGATTACCTAGATTGGCCATCGCATGAGTATGAAGGTATACAGAGGCTGATAGGCTTCATACTAGTCGATCTGCATAGCGGAATTATGGATGGATACCTCCTTGAAAACTATAGGGACGACTATATAACGGCGTATTATAGGGAGAAGTACAGCTTATGGTCTAAACCCATACCTGAATGGATTAAGAAGCAGTTGAAGTATCCAGAGGAGCTTCTAGAATCGCAGATAGACTGCTACAATTGGTATTTCCAAGAGGATTTCTCTAGATGGCAAAGTAACCAGTTCTACGATTTTACTAGGACAGAGCGTGAAACATTATTCGAGGATGTACGATACATAACTATACGATTCAAGGGGGAGGAGACATGGTGCGCTGTAAGACTCGTGGAATGGTATAAGAGTCCTTCTAGAAACCTTGCAGGGGTGTATATAGCTCCATCCGGACATATGCTTGGAAATATATGCTTCCTAAGCCTTGAGGATAGGACCGTCATAGGTCCATGGACTGCTTTATCCGTGGTAAGCAATAACCCTGATGTTAAGAGGGAGCTTACACTCCATCCGAACTGGAAGTATAGCAATATACTCCTATACGCTGTAGAGAGGAGCCTCGTGTACTTAATACCATTTTACAGTGAGGAAAAGGATCTAGTACTCCCTGCCATGGTTGTAGCGGTGGATGCAGAGAAACAGGAGGTCGGCTCATATGTTATATTGAACCCGAAGAACCCGGATGAAGTACGTATTGCAGGATTGAAAGCTGTAGAGAAGCTGAAGTACGGTAGATATACACTTGGAAGGGAGGAGAAGATAGCTGATTTGAAGGAAATCTTAGAGGAGTTAGGGCTGTCTGTCGTAGAAGTGGAAGCGTTATATCCGCATGCGAAGGTTAAGGTAGGGAGTGTACGCTACGATAAACCTGAAGATTTGGAGTATATAAGGAATCTCATACTAACGTTCATCGCGGAATCAGGTTATCAAGGTAAGCGTACATACGTTTGGTTCGATGATAGTAGGGTGAATATAGGTTTTATGATGAGATTCTCGGAGATAATCGAACTACACTACATCTCTATAGAGGTTTAATCAGGTGTAACGTTTATCTCCGGGTATTCTAGCTAGATCGTTAATATCTGGTATGGAGAAAGATGTGGATAGTACGTATAGGAACTTAAGGTTCCTATTCATAAAATCGGTACTCTCATCCCTGGGGGATGGTATGGTCGCTCCATTCATGAGCATATACCCTATACTTCTAGGCGCCAGTCCGAGCGATATGGGTTTAATAAGATCCACGACAAATTTCACGCAGTCGATCCTCCAAACCTTCTGGGGTAGGCTTAGCGATATTATCGGTAGGAGGGTGCCGATAATATTCTTCGGTAGTATCATCGTAGCTTTAACATGGATATTGATGGCCTACACTGATAGCGTAACAGCATATATATTCCTGATAGTAATACAGACTCTAGCTGCATCCGCCGTCACGCCTGTATGGACTGCGCTAATAGGTGATAATACTACATCGACCGATAGAGCTAGGGTAGTAGCACATATAAGGCTTTGGAGTCTTATAGGATCGATCATAGCTGCGGCTATATCTGGATGGATATCATCTATATCCGGGGGATCTGGAAGAGAGGTTTACCGAGTTCCGCTTATCATCGCAGGATCCATAGGGTTGTCGTCGAGCTTCATGATTCTATACGTAAAGGAGCGGAGGAGGACTATAGCTCAATCTAGGAGATCTCTACTCCGCTTATACGATCTAAAATCGTTAAGGCAGGATAGGGTGTTTTACGATTTTTGCAAAGTGAACGCTATAGCATCGTTTACGCTATCGATAGCTTGGCCTATATTCCCTATAACTCTAGGGAGCATACTAAAGCTTCAACCATCTATGCTAACTTTACTCAGTATATCTCAGGGATTAGCTTCTCTCTCCATCCAGAGATATGTGGATAGGGTCATATACAGGTATGGGTGTGAGTGGGTTATCACACTTTACAGATCGATATTAGTTATGGTTCCTATATCTTACATGCTTGTGGAGATCACAGATCAGCCGTTGATACTCGTGGCTAATAATATAGTGCTAGGTTTAATCTCCGCTTTAGGTGAAACGGCATATACCACCTATCTGCTAGAGATCGTAAACGAGCTTGAACGTGGAGAGAGGATCGCTATATATAACGTAGCCGTAGGTATAACTACTACGATAGGCTCATTTATCGGGGGATATATAGCGGGCGTCATGGAAAGGTATTTAGGGCTGATATGGGCTACTAGGATCGTATATTTGATATCGATGGTAGGTAGAGCGGCTACAGCTATGATGGTACGGGAGGCTATAGGTAGAGGGGTACGATTCTCCTCGAAATTTTAAATCCCTGTATCTCTACGAAAGTATCTAGGTAAGAGTGGTTCAATTGAAGATATTAGTTGCATTCGATGGATCACCTTTAAGCTTGAAAGCCTACAGGCTAATCCTAGATATAGTTAAGAAGCTTAACGAACCCTCTGAGATCCATCTCATATATGTAACCGATGCTCCTATGGTAAAGCCGTTTAGGATTCACCATGATATAACAGTGGGTGTAGGCGTACCCGTGACTATAAGCTCTATACCATATGAATCTATAGATAGGGAGGAATTTAGAAGGGTGCACGAGGTTATGGAGAATGCTTTAGCCGAGGCGGAAGCCTACAAAGTACCTGTAGATTTCATAGTTAAGAGGGGGAAGCCTGAAGAGGAGATACTTAGAGAAGCTGAGAAGGGCTATGACCTGCTAGTGATAGGTGGTAGGGATAAACCTATGGCGATACCTGGTTTAGGCCATATAGCCGAAGTTATAACAAAGAAGTCGAGGTGCTCTGTGCTCGTAGTTAAGTAATACCTTTAGATATATCTTCAACCTTAACAGGTATCAGCCGTATACGATATCCTAACCCTTATATCTGGCGGTTGAGGGATAGAAGATGCCAGGATATGATTTCTAATGAGGAGATAGCCGATATACTGGGGAACTACGATATCGGTAATCTACGCATAGGTGTTCTCGGGAGTCATTCAGCATTGGAGGTATGCCGCGGAGCTAAAGATGAAGGATTTAAAACGCTCGTCGTATGCGAGAAGGGTAGGGAGAAAACCTATACGAAGTATTTTAGATCTAGGAATATCTACGGCTACGATGTAGGAGTCGTAGATGAATTTATCGTACTCGATAGGTTCAAGTATATAGTATCAGATCAGGTACAGGAGGAGCTGCGACGTAGGAATACAATATTCATCCCTCATAGATCCCTCTGCGTCTACGTAGGATACAGAGCGTTGGAGGAGGATTTCTACGTACCTATGTTCGGTAATAGATTCCTACTTAAAATCGAGGAGAGGGAGGTTGAGCGTGGGCAATACTATCTACTTGAGAAAGCCGGTATACCTACGCCTAGGATCTTTAAGGATCCATCCGAGATCGATAGGCTCGTCATAGTTAAAGCATCTGAAGCCTTTAGAAGGTTCGAGAGAGCATTCTTCCTAGCATCTTCGCCTAGGGATTATGAGGAGAAGGCATCTAAGCTATTGAAGAGTGGGTTAATAACAGAGGATGGTCTTCGTAGAGCTAAGATAGAAGAGTTCGTGGTAGGCGCATACTTCAACTTCAACTTCTTCTACTCGCCGTTAACTAGTGAAGTCGAACTTATAGGTGTAGATATGCGTAGGCAGAGCAATATAGATGGTATAGTTAGGATACCTGCATCGGAGCAGATGGAGGTGTTGAAGCATATCGAGGTTAAAAATATAGAGGTCGGTCATATAGCTTGCACGGTTAGGGAATCCCTACTTGAGAGAGCCTTTGAGCTAGCTGAGAAGTTTGTAGATATAGTAAGGAGAGAATATCCCCCGGGTGTTATAGGCCCCTTCGCTCTTCAAAGCGTAGTGGTACCTGGACCTCCGAGGGAGGATATAATCGTTTACGATGTAAGCGTTAGGATACCTGGCTCTCCTGGTGTTAAATATACACCGTATACAGAGGATCTATGGGGGTTCTCTATGAGTGTAGGTAGAAGGGTTGCTCTAGAGATCAGAGAAGCTGTGAAGCAGGGTAGACTAGGTGATATAGTTACATGATATCCATGAGTGATATATCGGCTATACTATCTGGATACGATGAAAGCGATGTAAAGATAGCGACGATATGCAGCCATTCAGCCCTCCAGATATTCCATGGGGCCCGTATCGAGGGGCTCACCACCATAGGTATAGGTACGGCTAGAAGCCGGCCATACTATGAAAGCTTCCCCTTAGCTAAACCCGACATATTCATAGAGGTCGATAGCTACAGCAGGATTCTCAGCGACGATTTACAGAAGGAGCTTATAAGGGAAAACGCTATAATCATACCTCATGGCTCATTCGTAGAGTATATCGGAGCCGATAATATACTCGAGAAGCTCCATGTACCTATGTTCGGTAACAGATTGACATTACTATGGGAGGGCGATCGTAGAAGGCAGAGGAGATGGTTTAGCGAAGCCGGTGTAGATACGCCTAGAATATATAGCTCGCCATTAGAGGTGGATCGTAGGGTTATAGTTAAGTTTCATGGAGCTAAAGGTGGGTCGAGATACTTCATAGCTTCCGATAGGGTGGATCTCGAATCTAAGCTTAGAGCGTTAGAAGCGGATCCCGGCGGCTACATAATAGAGGAGTATGTAGCCGGGGTTAGATACTACCCGCACTTCTTCCTAAGCCCCTTGAGAAAGCCGAATATACCCGGCATCGATTATGGAAGCTTAGAGCTTCTAGGCATAGATCGAAGATTAGAAGTCGTAGATGAAATCTATAGGGGGTGGCCTGATGCTATCGAGGAGTACATGGATTTCACGGTCACAGGTAATCAGCCGGTAGTCCTGAGGGAGAAGCTTCTCATAGATCTATTCGAGATAACAGCTAAGATCGTCTCGACTTCTAGGAAGCTATTCTATCCAGGGCTTGTAGGGCCATTCTGCATCGAAACTATATATAACCCTAAGAGGGGATTCACGGTATTCGAAGTATCGGCGAGGATAGTAGCTGGGACGAACTTATACATAGATGGATCGCCATACTCATCCCTCTACTATAGTGAACCTATGTCTACAGGTAGAAGGATAGCTAGAGAGGTAAAGGAAGCTGCAAGGGAAGGAAAACTAGAATCCATAGCATACTAAGACGATAACGTTAATATCCAGATCATGGAATCGATTAAAGTTTAGAAGAAGGCGGGGGTAGCCAAGCCTGGTCTAAGGCGCAGGGCTCAGAACCCTGTGGCGTAGGCCTTCGTGGGTTCGAATCCCACCCCCCGCACTAATTTACCAGTAAGTTATATACTTCTTCGGCGTATTTTTGTTTAATGCAATATGCCTAAGCCTAATAGGGGTAAGACTGAGACCATTAAGGATCGTGCTATTTATGTCTATTTACCTTCGTTAGAAATGGCTGAGGATTGGAAACGTAGGGCTGAGAAGGCTGGTGTTTCCATACCAAGGTTCATGGTTGAGCGGGTTGAGGATTCTATTAGGCGTGAGGAGGGCTATCTCAGCCGTGCTGAGCTTGTTAAGCGTTTGCGAAGCGCTGAGGAGGAGTTGAGGAAGCTTCGCGAGGAGAATAGGCTTTTGAAGAGGCTTGTGGAGGAACCTGTCCTTTCATTCTTCTGGGCGTGGACTCCCTCTGCCCGCCTTTAGGCATCCATCCTATTATGGGGTTAAGCTCAAGCCACGTCTCGTCCTTGAAGGCTACGCTTTCTTAGAAGATCTGATGCAGAATTCCCGTATTCCTCCAAGATTTTTCCCTTTCCCCGCATTCCGGGTCTCGGCTCCTGACCAAGGCTTTAGTCCTTTTATAGGTGATGTCGGCTTTTTTCAGGATCTTGAAGGCAACCAGCTTAGTAAGGGACTCTGCTACTTGAACTTAGCTTAATTACGCTTAGAAGAATTTTCCATCGTCTTAGATTAGGTCATAGGCCTTACAACTTCAAAATTCACATATACATCTTTTGTCCCAACGCGATATCTGCCTGGTGGAAAAGGATTTCCTAGAGGGTCATCTAATTTTCCTCTAACCGTCACGCTTTCTCCCGGTCCCAAAGAAACTGTTGCTGGGTTTCCAGGTACATCTTTGTAGTGAACCCAGCCTGTGCCATTAAATACTTCAAAGCGCAGTTCGTAAGCAGTGTTGGCGAAGACAATGGGCTCATTTAAATTGTTTTTGATAGTGATGGTTATATATTCGCCCTGAAAGTAAAATTGTTTGTCAAGCGTTATTTTGAGAGGTTCAATCTTTGGGGGCAATGGGGGGACAAGTACTCTTACATACACAGTTTGCCGATATTCCTGAGAGAAAAACCAAGAGGAAAGAAAGAGGCGTACGTTTACAGTATAGTTCCCAGGCTTATTGGGCGCAATGATATAAAACCCATAGGAGATATTTCCGTCGCTTTTCACACTAACTTCCCAGGTGTACGGGAAAATGCGGGCAATAGTCTCATTTTTCATCGTTAAAAGTTTTAGTTCCTCTGAAAAGTGATCTATACTAACTTTGAAAGTCGTGTCGAAAAGGGATTCGACGCGGTTTTCATAATAGCAGACGCCAGTTTGATTTACATATAAGCTTATTGTGATATCAGTTGGAGGAGACGCAAGTTTAGGAGAAGCTTTTTGGGCGAAATATGTGGAGAAAATTCCCGCTAATACAACGGCAGCTAAAAAAGTTAGCAACACCTTCAGTTTTTTACCCAACATCATTTCTAAATCCCTTAAATAATCCAATTAAAATTGGCGTGAATATTCATAAAGTTTTCAGCAAAGTGGCAGGCTACCAGTCGATCTTTAACTTCTCTAAGTTCAGGAATCTTTTCCTCACATATTTTTTCCGCATAAGGGCATCTCGTGTTAAACTTGCAACCTGGAATAGCCTCGGTAAGCCTTGGTATATCGAGACTTTTAAGCCTAGGTAATTCCCTCTTCCTAGCTATCTTTGGATCTGGAACTGGTATTGCAGCTACAAGCGCCTGCGTATAGGGGTGAATGGGTTTCTGAATTACGGAATCACCTTCCCCAACCTCAATAATTTTACCTAGATACATAACCATAATTTTTCCCCCTCCCTTCTTCACAAAATATCGGGCGATGGCGAAATCGTGGGTGATGAACAAATAGGAATACTTAATTTTCTTCTGTAAATCAAGCATTAGGTCTAGGACGCCAATTCTAAGACATGCATCAAGCATAGAGACTGCCTCGTCTGCGACGATGAACTCTGGATTAACTGAGAGAGCTCTAGCTAAAATTATCCTCTGCATTTGTCCACCGCTCATCCTAGATGGGTACCTTGATAAGAAATCCTCTGGAGGAGTGAGCCCAACTAATCTGAGAAGTTCAGCAGCTCTCTCAAAAGCTTCCTTTTTATTTCGAACAATTTTGTGCTGTATCATCGCGGGAGCCATAGACTGGAAGATTGTTCTAACAGGGTTTATGCTTGAATATGGATCTTGATGAATTATTTGAGCCTTACGACGGAACTCCCTAAACTCTCTTTTGCTCATGCTCCAAATATCCTTACCTCTATACAGTACTGAGCCACTGGTTGGTGTGAGAAGGCCCAGCAGCAATTTCCCCAGGGTACTTTTTCCACACCCACTTTCTCCTACAAGGGCGACGTTCTCCCCCTCTTTAATTGCAAAGGATACTTCGTCAACAGCTCTCAAAATCCTTTTTTCCTTGAACAGTCCAGCGCTAACTGTGAAAAACTTGGATAAGTTTTTAGCCTCAATCAATGGAGTTTCAGTCAAGCTTAATTTCCCTCCAGCGGTGGCATGCCACAAACCACATATCCCCAACCACTTCCAAGCTTGGTTTAACTTCCTTACAAATCTGAACCGCATATGGGCAGCGTGGATGAAATCTACATCCCGGAGGAAGATTAACAGGGTCAGGAATAGGTCCTGGTAAAGGTTTTAGCTTGTCTATGTCGCCAAATATTGAGGGAATAGCGCTGAGGAGAGCTCTGGTGTATGGATGTTTCGGTCTATAAAAAATGTTTTCTACGCCGCTAACTTCAACTACTGACCCAGAGTACATTACAGCCACTCTGTCAGCTATCTCAGCAACAGTAGCTAGATCGTGAGTGATGAATATCATCGTAAGCCCAAACTCCTTCCTCAAATCTTTCAAGATTTTTATGAAGAATTTTTGAGTTAATATGTCAAGTGCTGAGGTAGGCTCGTCTAGAATAAGCACCTTGGGCTTAAGCAGTAAAGCCATTGCGCTGACAGTTCTCTGCTTCATTCCACCGCTTAGCTCATGTGGATAACGATTAAGAACACCCTCAGGGTCTAGCCTAACCATCTTTAGAAGATCTATAGACATCTTTTTTATTTCGTCATGTGATACATTTTTCTCATGAGCTAGAACTGTATCAACCATATGATCAAAAACTTTCATCACCGGGTTTAGGGAGTTAAAAGCCCCCTGAAAAATTATTGCAACATCTTTCCAGCGATATTTCCTAAGCTCCTTCTTGCTTAGGGAATAAACGTCTTTTTCACCGCCAAATATCACTTTCCCACTCTTAATATAACCGTTGGGGTCAACTAGTTTTAACAGGGCATGTGCAAGCACTGATTTCCCACATCCGCTTTCTCCTACAAGGCCGAGTACCTCTCCCTCATAGACGTCTAAATCTAGGCTATCAACTGCCCTAAGAATCCCTCTTGGAACTCTGAACTCGATAGTTAAGTCTCTGACACGCAAGATAACTTTTCTTTCAGACATGCTTCGTAGAGTAATCAATCCTGAATTTTAAAAATGCTTTGCGGCTTAATTAATTTTTTCTGGTCGGTTCTTTTTCTTTATGGATTGGAAGTATGATGATGAGAGGCTTATCAAGCGAGATGAGCTCCTTCTAAGCCTAGACTTCCTTAAAGGCTATGAGTTTAAGCTTAAATCTATGAATGATTGTAAGGTTGGGCGCCCATTCAAGATTCCGGATGGGTATATTGTTTTCTTGGTTGTTGTACGCTACTTATTCTCCATGCCCTATAGGCAGCTTGAGGGCTTCACTAGGGCTTTGAGTAGGCTTATCCCAAGGCTCCCATCAGCCGACTATTCATGGGTTAGGAGGCGTATACTTAGGCTTGATTTAAGCCCATATGAATCTTTAAATGGGTATGATGACCCTATCGTTATAGCCGTTGACTGAAGCGACGTCAGCGTCCATAAGCGCGGAGGATGGGTTGAGCGGATATATGGGAGGAAGAAGCGCTATGTTAAGATACATTTCGCAGTCGACGTTGAGACGAAGGAGGTTGTAGCGATGGATGCGGCTACGGATGACATGCATGACGGTGAGGATCTGCCAAGCATAATAGCGGATGCATCAAGGTATAGGCTGATATCCGAGGCATGTATGGATGGAGCATACGATTCATCTAAGACCTATACTCTGCTCAGAGAGATAGGCATAAACCCCATCATTAAGCCTAGAAAGAATGCTAGGACGGACCGAGGGCCTCCGGAGAGGCGTAATTCAGTCATGATGCTTAAAACCATTGGTGAGAAGGTGTGGAGTGGGAGGATGGGTTATGGTAGACGATGGGCTGCTGAAACAGCATTCTCAACATTCAAACGCCTCTACGGAGAACACTCCATGGCTAAAAACATGGAAAACATAGCTAAGGAGCTAGCAGCTAAAGCATACATATACAACATGCTAATAAACCTAAGAGCTAAAGAGTGAGAGCAAACAGCCTAAAACCAGGAGAGGAACACAAACCAAAAGAATTAAACCACAAAGCTAAACTTTACTAAAAACGTCGCAGACAGCCTTTACATCAAAGACTTTTAAACCTCTAGTACTCAATATTCTAAAACCCTCAACGTGGGAGTCAGCTATACCACCGCATCCAATTAAACCAATATTTATCTTTTCCATGAATATGGATTTTCCCTCTTAGATAATTAAGTTTTCTCCAAAAGCATTAACGCTATTTGAAATTGGATACATGTGATTTTTATATAGGACTCTTTAATCAAATAATACTTCGTTAAGAATGTTGCAATATCTGTGGGGTGTGGATATGATAGTTGATGCTCATACACATCTAAAGCATGAGGATATTTTCAGAACGGAGTATTCACCTGAGGAAATTGTGGAGACTATGGATAGGGTCGGTATAGACCTATCTGTAGTTTTCGCTATGAGCATAACTACTAAGCGATCCATAGAGATGGCTCTTGAAGCCTGGAGAAAATTTCCAAACAGGTTAATACCATTCGTGTATGCGCTTCCAAGCTATGAGCGTCCTGTCATTGAAGAATTGAGACATGCAATTACTAATATTGGTTTTAAGGAGGTTAAAATCCATGCTGGGGAGTGTACGCTGGCGGAGTATGTTATAGATCCAGTTATAGGGTTAGCTGAAGAACTTGACGTTCCATGTTTGATAGATTGTGCTGGAAGACGCTCTGATATAAAACGTATAGCTGAAAGTTTTCCAAACGCAAAGATAATAATGGCACACTTTGGAAGATATTTATGTGGGGATGAAAAACTCATAGATAAATTTATAGATCTCGCAATCACCCACAAAAATATTTATCTTGATACGAGCGGCGTGGTGCTAACGCATAAAATAAGGGAAGCTGTCCATAAAATAGGTTCAAATAGAATAGTTTTCGGAACAGAGGGACCACATAAAGACCCTGATACAGTAAGTTTTGCTGCGAGGGAGATCAACAAAATCAGAAATCTAAACTTGGATCCAGAGGATGAAGAAAATATTCTTGGTGGCTCAATACTTGAGATCCTAAGGATATAGCGCAGTTATGCGGGGTTTCTTCTGATGGATCCAAGCATTGGCAGAGTTGCCCTCAATTTGGGTTTCCTCCTTGTCTTTTTGACTCTACTCCCCTTGCCCTTTTTAGACACGGGTTCAGCAGAGTTTATCGTTGACGTCTTAGCGCTACTTTTTTCACTAGCCTTCCTGATTTATGTGGTGTATGATGTTAGAAAGCAGGTTAAAAGATCTGTTCTCAATGAAGAAAAATAAGGTTAAATGGGGGTGTCTTCTTCTCTCTAGGCTTCTGTTCTCAGTCTTGGGTTGAATACTTCTTCAAGGCTATGCATGAATAGAATGAAGCCTGCTTGTATAAGTATTATACATATTAGCGGCGACAATAGATACCATATGGCCCTTGGATTAACTAATGCCCCCTCGCTTATGGCCGTTTGAATCATTACACCCCAGTTTGTCGCAGTGAATGGAAGCGCTCCAATATAGTATAATCCAACCTGTGAATAAATAGCTCCGACGGTTGATAGAATCAAATTCACAAATATATATGGTAGTAGATTTGGAAGTATCTCTCCAAAGAGTATATGTCTTTTACTTAGCCCCAAGCATACGGCGCTCTCTATAAACTCTTTTTCCTTAATCGATAATACTTGGGATCTTATGGCTCTTGCTAATGCCGGCCAGCCAACTATGCTTAGGATTAATGCTATCTCTACGGCGCTCAGAACCTTTTGTAGGCTTGTCACTATTATTATCAGAAGCGGAAAACTTGGTATTACAAGGAATATGTCGGCGATCGTCATCATAACTATATCAAATTTTCCACCTATGAAGCCAGATGCTATCCCAACCGTAAAGGAGACAACCGTTGTAAAGACGGCTGTTAAAAAGGCAACTAAGAGGACATCTCTTGATCCGTGAACGATTTGAGCCAGAGTGTCTCTTCCAGCGTAATCTGTGCCCAGCGGGTACTCCCATGAGGGTGGGAGAAACCTCTTCTTAATGTCGATGGCTCTACTATAGGGAATTACCTCTGGACCTATGATTGCCATCGTAGCGAAAGCCAGAATTATTATGAAGCCAGCTAGCGACGTCTTATTCTTCCTGAGAATTCTAAATAGGAATTTCATGTTCTTTACTATAGAAGTTAACGCTGACTTAATACTGCTCTTCAATTCTGCCGCCCTAGACATTTTTAGGTCACCTAAATTTTATTCTCGGATCAAGCTTGCTATACAATAGATCTGCGAATAGATTGGATAACACCACGGCTACCGTTATTATTAGAAAGCACCCTGAAATCACCATATAGTCTCTATTAGAAATGCTTGCTGAGATGAATCTTCCTATACCTGGATATGAGAAGATTGTCTCTATGAATACTGAGCCGCTGAATATATGTCCTATCGAAATTGCTAAACTTGTGAATAGCGGTAGGATGGCGTTTCGTCCAACATAGGATATAACTATTCTCCGCTCCGGTAGGCCTCTAGCTTCTGCCGCCGTCACATAGTATTCTCCCAATACGCTGACCGTGCTACTTTTCATTTGAAGGACCCACACACCGAATGTTGTAATAACGTAGGATGTTACTGGTAGAATCGCATAATAGAGGACGCTTAAGATAAACTCTAATGTGAAACCGGGCTGTATGCTTGGGTCATATGGACCTAGCATTGGGCCTCTTCGCGGGTCCCAGAACCATTTCAATTGGACTGCGAAGATTATGACTAAAAGAACGCCTATAACATACGGTGGTATGGCGCGGGTTACTGAGCTGAAAATTGAAAAAAATCTATCTAATATTCCACCTCTCCTGTAGGCTATGTACATTCCAAGGACGACTCCTAGTGAGAAGCTTATTATCAACGATATTGAGACTAGAAATGTGGTCCAAGGTATACCATACATTAATATAGTGGTTACTGGAGCACTGTAATGGATTGATCTCCCCAAGTCTCCTCTGAGAAAGCCCATTATGTAGTCTATATATTGCTTCCAAATCGGGTCCTTTGGGACGAATGGCACCATAGCCATTACTCTGCGGTAAGCTTCCTCGGGGTCTAGCCCCTGCATAATTAACTGTGCAACCATCATGTCAACTGGGTTACCTGGCATTACGCGTATAAGGAAAAAGGTAATGGTTAGGGATGCGAAGATTGTCATCGCCGCAATTATTATTCTTCTGACGAACCAGCGCATCGACTTAGTCCCCTCTAAGCCTTTACAGTTCTTCTTCTACGTAATATAGGTAACACTGCCACTACTATTATGATTATTGCTACTGGCACGCCAATATATAGCTCATATGGTATTCTTTCGAAGACGGCTTCAAGTGTGTGGGGCGCATCTATAGTGATTGTTATTGTTGGGCTGGTGCCCGCAACTTTTCCATCGAGCCTCCACTCTTTAAAGTTATATCCAAAGGATGGGCTAGCTGTTACGGTTACTCTGTCACCTTGCATATAACTGTATATTCCTGGAGCTGGCGTTGTTGTGCCCGCACCGGAGGGAGTTACAGCGATCGTTAGACCAAACATTGGCGCGAAAACCGCTTCAAGAACACTATCCTTGTTAACCGTGACCGTTATTGTTGGGCTGGTGCCCACAACATTCCCGTCGAGCCTCCATTCCTTGAAGGCATAGCCGCCTGCCGGAGTAGCTGTAACCGTAATGTTAGTGCCCTTTGTATATCTGGCGGTTCCTGGAACTGGTGTCGTTGTTCCTCCACCAGAGGGCGTCACAGAAATAGTTAGGTCAAAGTTAGGCTTTATTAAAAGCCATCTAAAGAGATATGATGATCCATGCGCCTCGTAGCTGCCTAAGCCCAGCCAATATATGTCGTTTGGATCCGGCCATCCTCCGAAGGTATGCACGTTGAGATATATGTATGCTGTTGGCGAATATAATGTGAATACCGGTATTTCGCTGCAGGTTATGTAAGAGAGTTCAGCGTAAATCTCTCTTAGTTCCTTTAGAGTGCACTTTGCTGGATATGTTTGAGCATAAAGAATACGCTCAGTCACATTTATCGGCTCTTTTTTCCATGGAACACTCTGTATTGGGTTCATTCCATGTCCAGGATATAAGTGGAGATATTTGTGATAATATTCGTCGAAGCTGAAGGATGCTCCGCCGTAGACTCCAACACCTATGTCATATCTTCCCTGATAGAAGTCTCCCTCAGGCGAGAAGAACACCGCCGCGTCTAACCATATGGGGGTCACTTTGATTCCAACCTTCTCAAGCTGGGAGGCTATTGCCTCCATAGCCTGCAAGTTTATGTAGCCAGCTGCCTTCATAGTGAACTCTAGTTTTGTGCCGTCAGGCATCACATAAATTCCATCTGGACCCTTAGTGCAGCCTATGCTTCTTAAAAGTTCCTCGGCCTTCGCCGGATTATAGTCGTATGTAAAGTCTTTAAGCCACGTTTCGATAAAGGTCTCGTTGAGGGTTGCATATAGTCCAGCTGGGTTGAAGCCGACATTATACTTTGCTGGCGTGGCACCCGCTGGATATTGAACATAGGCAACCTCAGTCCTGTTAATGGCGTATGCTATAGCCTTTCTAACCTCTTTGTAATAGAGTGGGTTAGGCGTTCCGTCTGGGCGTGTTGGCCTATTATTAAAGTATAGTGTTATTCCAACTGGTCTCGGCACGCCTATTATCTTCCAATAAGGCTTATCCACCATAAGATCATGTTGCTCCTTAGTTGGGATAGCCCAGTGATAGTCGAATTGCCCCTCGGATAACATTGCCCACGCGACATCGGTCGCTGTTACCCTGACTAGATGAATCTCATCTATATCTGGTATTCCCCTCCAGTAGTCCTCAAATTTCTCTAAGACTATTTCAGTTTCAGAGACATATGCAAGCTTGAATGGCCCTGTTCCAATCGGTTTTTCAGGTCTAAGATTAAGTAGCTCTGTCCGTAGATCAACGAAGGGCGTCACATCTGCAAATATGTCGTAGCCCTGCTGTATCTTCTCGTAAACTCTGCGGGCTATATCCCCATATATCATGCGTGGTAGGGCAACCCAATGCCATAGAATATAGAATGGACAATAATCGTTTTTCTCCTTCATGTAGAATATCAGGGTATGGCTATCAGCAATCGTTATATTCCTCAGATAGTACCAAGCCCTATCCTTTAAGAGGTAAATGCAATACCAAGTCGACCAAACATCCGTTGCATTAAACTCTGATCCATCATGCCACTTAACACCCTTCCTCAGCTTCAGAGTGAAAACCGTATAGTCTTGGTAAGTCCAATTTTCGGCTAAATGCGGCAGATATGATCCGTTGGCTGGAAAGTAATGAGTCAAAGGCTCGTAGATTAACCATGTAGGCATGCATCCGCTAGCAAAGTAATTCCAGTGCCCAACTGGTGGAGGGCTATAAGTCCAGAGTCTCCTGAAAACTATCTTCTTTTCTTGGGCAGATGCAACGTTCATTAACGGCAGAATCAAAGAAAGAGCTAAAAGCACTGATAGAGAAATTTTAAGCCATTTCCCTGACATCTCAGGGCACCAACTTCAATATTTCTCCGATCTTATATTTAAGCCTTCTGCTCGATAGGACGTGACCAATATTGCTAGCCATCCTTCTCTCCTTACTTTATAAGATGCTTGAGCAGATCCTTAATGATGCTCGTCTTGTTTACAAGTGGCTCAAACTCATCTATTAGCCAACCGTAGTTTATCATCGCTCGAGGGATAGGTCTACCTTGCTTATAATGGATGAACCTAAGCCCTAAGCACCCATCCCTAAACTTTACAGCTTGGATAGCTGGTTTCCAGATATCATTAGGGTCTAACTTACTCTTATACTCTATTGGGACTTCTTCTACGACCTCTCCCTTTTTATAGGTTTGCTTCCAAACATCTGCTGGAATTCCTTTAGGTATCCTAAGCTTAACCTTCTTTCCTTTACGCCTATTAAAGTTCTCTCCCACTTTATCTCTAGCCTTACTAACATTACATGCTACGCTCATTGATATCTATCTCTTTGCAAGGTCTTTAATTAATTTTATGTGACTTTATATCATCATACAACTTTTTCACTTCGATCCACGCTAGCACTTTCAGCCTGTGCATGTGCGCGCCCTGAAATACTACCCCTACCTCCCCCTGCAGAGTTAAGCAAACTAAGACGTTGCAACGGAACAAGCATAAACAGGACAGTCATATTTGATGCATAACTTTGTCCAGGGCGTCCAGCTGTCCAATTTCTATTATATAGGCCTTGCATATTTAGTATCTGGTATGGTGTCTCAAAGGAAGAGTGCATTGATTGACTAGGAAAAGCTCGAGGAAGCCTTCAAACTGCTGGATTCAGGCAGGGAGAGCTTCAGGAGCCTCGGGGCTAAGCTCAGCATTCCCAAAAGCACCCTATGTTACTGGTACGAGTTGAGGCTTGAGGAGAGAAAGATGGTTCTCACAGCGTCTATCGAAAAGGAAAAGGAAGAAGCAGATAAAATAATTGAAAACGCTAAAGAGCTCGCCAATAAGATTGTCTCAGAAGCAGAAAGCGAAAAGAAAAAGACGCTTTATGAAGTTGAGCAGCTCAAAAAGGAGAAGGGAAAAGCTGGAGGCTGAGAAAGCCTTCTTGGAGCAAGCGATAAAAATGAATTTGAAAGAGTTTCGAACCCACAATAAAGTTTCATGCAAGCTTACTTTGTAATGATTGTAATAATAAAACACTTGTTTTTAAATTTTGGAGTGTGTTATAGACGTTATTACATTATTACCATAAGAATGATGATCTCATTATCTTATTCATCTGTAGTTTCAAATCCTTATAGGTATTCTATGAACTACGATGTCTTTTTTAGTTGCGATTCAAGATTCCATCAGCTTCCCTATCGCAATTTGCATATTCACAGTACTTCATGGAATCAAAGAAGTTTTGAAAATAGCTAAGAAAAAGCTCTTTCTCTTCCTGCTGTAGAAATTGCGGGTGATTATGAAATGTTATTAAGCAAAAATCTTTCTAGAATTAAAGTGAGGAGAATTTTTTATCATGTTAGCTGTGGGTGAAGTTGAGTTTAAGAGTTTAAGGAAGTTACTTTACACCCTAGTTCAAAGTTGTTAACAAGATTATCAAGAGCAACAAGTTTTATTTTTTCTCCAAAGTCCATTTTACCTTGATAGAACGGTAAACCAATCCTCTCTTTATTGTAGGTAGTTGAAGGCGGAGATCGCCCCATTACGATCTCGGCAACGCTTTCAAGTTTAATCCATTTCCATCCTTCCTCTTCAGCTCTGCTAACAAGCTGTTCTAAGCGTGAAACTATGCGTTTTTGTTCTTCAATGGGTGGAAGAGGAATTTTAATTCTATTAACTTGGTCAACTCGAAGCGCAGGATAATGAGCTCCTACCATCATTTCATTACATTGATATATAACCATGTCTGAAAAAAAGAGCATATAATAGATATTTGGGTAATATCTCTTTACGACATGAGAGAACAGCAAACCCCGTTGAGCAGATTTGATTATCATATTCTTCAGGTATAATGGCAAAGGATTTTAAGTATGGTCTAACAGTAGACATTATTACGTCATTTACATGGACAACCCTCCTCGCCTAGAGGGTGCATTTTTCCAAGGATTTTCTTGACTTCTAATATACGCCCAGTTCCACTTTCAATACTAGATAGTAGACGAATTCTTCATTCGGCATTTCCTTTGTAGGATCTCTTTTCTCTCTGTTTATTAAGCAGACTCTTCCAAGCTCTACCCATTTCCATCTTTGTCAGGATAATATAAAATATAGTCAGGTTTTCTGACAGGAAGGCGATCACCGCTATCATTTATAATCATATCCTTCGTTATTGCTTTATCTCCTACAATCATTTTTCCATCCATCCGCTTCTCTGAAGTTTAGGCTCGATCAGTTTTGCCCTAGTATCAGCTTCGTTCAGCATATTTACACCTCTTTTTCCTTGACATCGAAATACATCTTAGCAGGTCCTATCCTCTTCGACTTAACATAACCTTGATTCTCTAGAGCCTTAAGATAACCAGCCAGAAAAGTTCTGTTTACACCTAGCTTCTTAGCCAACTCCTTTACAGGCTGTCCAGGATCGTTCTCCAGCAATTTAATTATCTTCGCGGTTAAACCTTTGAGCTCCTTCATAATGTCTTCGCCATTATTAATTTTAATTTAAATGTTAGATTTATAAATCTTCACTAGTGTAAGCTCCTGTGTTTGCACAGAAGTAAATATGTCAAGAAGAAAAATTGAATTTAGAGAGGATGACGAATGTCCCTGTTAAAGAGTATTGTTGACAGCTACATGCACAAGGTTTCTGGGCTAGAGCATTGTGAAAGATGCCTTGAACAGAGAGGTGGGGAGGAAGCGTTGTCCTAATGGTTGTGGATGCAGCTTTCACATCAATAGGCCTGAACTATTTCACAGCAGTTGTTCCGAAAGTTGAGGAATTTAACAGGGAATTTGTTGAAACTGGAGAGATAAGGAATCTGAAAGAACTTGCTAAAGCAGATATGAACGAGTTGAGAAAAGTATGAAGAAATAAGCGTTCTTGGAGCATCACAAAAGACATAGCCTCTTATTTGTCAACTCTAAATGAAGACGATAGGTCAGCTCTGAGAACCTGGGCAAGAAATGCCAATCTTCAAAAAATGGAGAGAAGATCCTATTGGAAGAATAAGGGGGTTGGACTGATCACCTTTCAATATTTGCGAATAATGGGAGGGATGGATACTGTTATGCCTGATAAAATCGTTAAAAGGGTGATAAACGAGATTTTGGTTAAAGCTGGATTAGAACCAGTGAATGATAATATAGAGTTCATTAAAAGGGCAAAAGAAGTTGCCTTAAGTTGTGGATATAGGCCTATAGAGCTTTGCTGGATGGCGTGGCTTATACAGCCTGAAGGAAAGATGATGAGGATGGAGAAATATTTAAAAACCCTTCCAAAAATTATATAAAGCAACTTGGTAATAGTAATGGTAAATGAAAATGAAGAAAAATATTCAGAGACGCTATAGAGTCCATAATAAGATTTCTCAAAGAACGATCTGAATCAAAAAACTATTATTATTTAGCTCCTCAAATTGATCTAGCTAAACATACATGGAGTTTAAGATTAAAAGTTAAGACTGTTTATCCACGTATAATAGGGTTTTTTGAGGAAATCAAAGAATTAGAACCTGTAAAAAAGTGTCTTAAATTAATGTTGGAGAAAGAGTTCCCTAAACATCTTGAAATGAGAATTACAGATGAGAAGGGGAAGCCTGTTGAAAATCCTGATTATAAACCATTTTTGATAACTGAAATATTAGGTGCTTTAGTGAATAGGTATCTTGAATACCATGGTTTTGAGTTTGTAGGGGAGAAATTTAAGAAATTATATGATGAGATGACCGAATACGTGTATTCTAAAACTAGGAAGCTTATTGTTGTATCACCACTACAAAATTTCGAGCTAAAAGATGTAAATGAGATTTTGATTAGTAATTACAGAGTGCGAGAGCTTACTGATTGGGAAATGCAGGAATTTATCAGTCATGGGTATTCGTTTGGAAATGTATTCGGATTTGGATCAGACTTTGGAATTATAAAAGAAAAATATTGTGTTGAAACTGTTGTTAATACTCCAAAACGTCACACTCCACCTCTCAATCAATATATAGAAGATTTCATAACGGTGCTAAGACTTTTTAAACACGGAAATGTTGAGCATGAGTTTATATTACACTATCCGAAGGTCTGGAAGACTTTTTGGGGAATGTCGGGCGCATCAGAAGATAGAGGAAGTATCCTAGCGCCTCAATATGTCTTAACTAAGGAGGATGAGAATTCCTTAACTTTACTTATGAAGCAATATTTGGAATTAAAATACAAGTTTCCAAATCCAATAAAATTTGCGATAAGGTGGTTCAACAAGTCTTACAGAGAAACTAATCCAATGGATAGATTGTTAGATTTAGCGATAGCACTTGAAGTGCTGTTTGGTGCAGGTGATAGGCTTGACTTATGCATACCTTGCTTTATAGGTTCCAATAAAGAGGAAAGAAAAGAGCTTAACAGAAATATTAAAAAATTACGTGAAATAAGAAGCTCAATTGTACATGGTGGTTTCTATAAAGTAGAACAGGAGTATGTTGAGACTATTGAAAATATCTTCAGGTGCTGCGTGTTAAAAATCATGAATTTACTACCTAGATTAACATACGAAAATATTATGAAGAGTATTAGAGAGAAGTTATTAGAATAATTAAAAACTTCTTATGCATACATGCCAAACGGAGAAGAAATACGAGAACTCCTCCTTGAAATATTCGATGAAAATGAACACTTAGAGTTCTAGCAGAGCTACCTGGCGTAGAAGAAAAACATTCAAGTTAACATAAGTGAAAACAAGATCGCGATACTTGCAACCGACAAAAATCGAAGATGTCAAGGAGAAACAATACTCCCAACCAACGTAGAAATAATGCCTCAACAAAAAAACCTATGCCAACGGAGTTCTCAAGATAAAGCTAAAGAAAAAGTGAAACTTATGCCTTAAACTCTTTTCTATACCACACTATTAAAGAGCATTATCTCATCTATGGATATGAAGGCGTACTGCACCAATTTACTGATAAAATTATGCGGAAATCCCACCCCCCGCACCAATTCACTGATGATTATAAACCTCTGTATTTTTGATGGTATGTAGCTAGGTTAATGTAGGTGAGCGAGATTATTTAAGGATCAAACCATCCATATCCCCTCCCCTTTACTTAGGAAAGGTTACCGGAATACGGTATTCATAGTTTCGCTTCCTCTAAGCCTTCTATACCCAAATCAGGATTTGTAGATCCGCTACTTAATCTAGAGAACTATCCATCCAATCATCTGCTTCTACATATCTAGAAGGTTGCCATTTTGAAACAGAATCTATTTCAGACCTTGATCTCTATTCTATTCCTCCACACTTTAATCCATAGAGTTTCCGTGATATACTGTAAGCTTTATTCTTATCTTATCTAAAGTTTTTTAGCTTTCTCATCTAGAGTTATCGGTTTAGGGGTATCATCTAAAAGGGTAATCATACCGTGAGGTAGGTATGGAACGGGTATGAAGATCCATATCAATATGGAGCTCGGAGAATTTAAGAGCGGTTAGGAAGAATTACCGGTTTAAGTGGTGGGTTTCAGTGCGTTCAGGATCGAAGCTTCATAATAGAGGGTTGGCGGGCCCGACGGGATTCGAACCCGTGACCACCGGGTTACTTCAGTAGGGAGGACGCAAGCCTAATTCATTTCATCTAAAGGATTCTCCCGATCCTAGATCAAAAATCCTTCTAACCCTACTCTTGTAGCATCCGCTACTGTTACTCCCATTCTCTTCAGCCCGGTATGTAGGCGAACCGACTGTTTTCGATACGCTATTCAATCTGAGAGCACCTCCCTACTTTAAAAGCCCGGCACTCTATCCTGGCTGAGCTACGGGCCCTCTTTTCTAAGCTCTATATTTCTCAACTTATAGTTTCTCTTTAACTTTTCCCTTCTCCCTACAATCTATTGTAGGGTTAAGCTTTACTATGACCTACTTCTCCTCCACTATGGATCTAGGCTTCCACTCTCCTTTCGCTACTTGTGGTCTATAGCCTTTCAGTCTCTCCGGGTTGAATCTTATCCGCTTCCCTTCCTCGGCTGATAGATATGCAGCCATCATTAGTCGTACTACTAGTAGTCCATCGTTCCAATCCTCCCTCGGCTTCTCCCTCTTTAGGAAGCATTCAACCATATGTCTATCTTCATCCTGGTATCCGTATGTTATAGCTTCATTCGGTATGATAGGCATAAGTCCCTGTTCAGCTGCTTGCTTCTCTACGAACTCTTCTGTTGGAGGTATCTTAACATTCCTACTGAAGAATACGTTAAGCTCTTGTTGAAGACTATTAATCGTTATAGAGTATTCTGGTCCTAGGACTTCGAACGTAAGCCTTAAACCTGGACCTATAAAGCTCCAAGAGGTTCTGGCTTCTGCTAAGGCTAATTCTCCATCTTCATCCTCATATACTACTGTGGTTAACGCGTAATCCTCCGCCGGTGTAACGCTGTAATCCACGTTATATCTACTTCTGAGGGTAGATAGGTATGGATCCTTACCCCATTTAAGTGATGCTACCATCGATTGTACGGTTATAGGCTTCAAAGAATCCTTCGGTTTCTCGGGATCTATCAGTAGGTAGCGGTTAGCTTCTAAACTATGGCATGTCATATCTAAGAGTACGCCTCCACCTGAAAGTATGGGATTCCAAAACCATGCAGAGTGTGGTCCTCCATGCTCTTCAGCTGCTCTAGATAAGTATGGTCTACCGGTATATTTAGCTCCATACCTCCATATAGCCTCCTTCCCTCTAACTACTGCAGGTGCGAATACCTGATTCTCAAGGTATCCATGTATTAGCCCAGCTTTCTCCACTAAGCGTACCATCTCTTCAGCTTCATCAGCATTCCTAGCTAGAGGCTTCTCACAGCATACACCTATAAGATCGGTTTTACCCTGGGATGACTCCTCAGCTATAACTTTAACGACATCTAACCTAGCGAAGTTAGGATTTAATATCCATACAGCGTTCACGGATCGATCTGAAAGCATATCTCTAAGATCTGTGTATACCTTAGGCTTACCTATACCAAGCTCTTCTACGTATCCAGCTAATCTCCTAGCACTCCCCTCCCTAACATTATATATAGCCGCTATCTCAGCGTTCCTAACACCCGTCATAGCGAGTGCATGAAATTTAGCTACGAAGCCTGAACCTATGAAGCCTACACCTAGCTTATCCAAGATGGAGTGCACCTCACTATACTACGTTCAGCAGTATGCTTAAAAATGTTTGAAGGGAAGTCTTATGTCTGCTTACAGCGGCTAGTATAATTGAGACTGATATGAAGCCCCTCATACTAGTATTAACACACTCAGCCGGGTTCAGACATAGCTATTTATCGACCGCCGTAGAGATTTTAACGAGAATGGGGGAGCGTACAGGTTTATTCGATGTATACGCTACAGAGGATTGTAGCGAGCTCTCTGAGGATAAGCTTAAAGAGTTCGATTGCTTCCTATTCCTTACGACAGGCGAGATCCCCCTCCATGATTCTTCGAAGAAGGCTCTCGTAGAACTTGTGAGAAGTGGTAGAGGTTTCGTAGGCGTGCATAACGCTGCAGATACGCTCTACAGCTTCAAAGATTATGGTAGTATGCTTGGAGGATACTTCCACTCACATCCATGGACTCAGGAGGTATACGTAATCGTAGAGGATAAGGATCATCCATCAACTAGGCATCTACCATCGAGATTCAGCATATTCGAGGAGGTATATACGTTCAGGGAATGGGATCCTAACCGCACTCATACGCTTATAAGGCTTGATAACTCATCTGTAGATATAAGTAGGGGTACTAGGCGCGATAACTATTACGCTTTGGCATGGTGCCATACATATGGATCCGGACGGGTATTCTATACAGGATTCGGGCATTTCACTAAGCTATGGCGTGAGGAATGGTTTCAAAGGCATCTACTAGGAGGGATACTATGGAGTATGCATCTAGAGGATCGGTTAACGTAAACCCAAGCTTCGTAGAGTCTACGGCTTGGTTAAGCTTATAAGTTGGATGTACGTGATGGATAAGTGAAATCATGAAGCCTTTACACACTCTGATGGATATAGATGAACTCAGAATATTGTTGAGATACGAGATTCTAGAAAGATTTGAGGAAGGATTTGCTATAGATGTAGAGGAGTATACAGGTAGAGTATCTAGAGCTAACTCTGTAGATGAACTTATGGCTATATACTCCGAGCTTGAATTATGTAGACATAGGAATACGTACAGCTTTATCGAGCCCTCGGATTGGCTTAGCATACAGAGGGAGCGTCCTGGAATTTTCGATGAATATCCCGTCGAGAGGAAATCTATCCCAGATAAGATTTTAGGCGGATGGTTGGGTAGATGTGTAGGATGCATGCTCGGTAAACCCGTCGAAGGGTGGACGCATAGCCAGATTAGGAATGCTCTATCAAAGATAGGGGAGTACCCTCTAAAGAAGCCCTACATACCGTTTGAAGCCTTCGCAGAAGTCGATGAAAGGAAGCGTCGCAGTGTCTTAAAGCTAACCAGAGGGAATATAACTATGGCTGAGAGAGATGACGATCTTGATTACACTATACTAAACCTCTTAGTCTACGAAAATTACGGATCGAGTTTTGATACTGCGGATATAGGTGAGATGTGGCTTCTACATCTGCCATATAAATCGGTGTATACTGCTGAGAGGGCTGCTTACAGGAACCTCGTCATAGGGTTGAAGCCTCCGAATACCGCTACCTACCTTAACCCCTACCGTGAATGGATTGGAGCTCAGATAAGAGCTGATCTCTGGGGCTATATATCTCCAGGTAAACCTGAGCAAGCTTTAAGCTACGCTTTCAGGGATGCCTCTCTCTCGCATACTAAGAACGGTATATATGGCGAGCTTTACGTAGCATCTCTCATATCGCTAGCATTCCATTATACAGATCCATCTGATCTCATCCTTGAAGGATTGAAAAGTATTCCGTCTAAGAGTAGGTTATCTGAAGCTGTAAGATTTGTTCTAGATCTATACCGTAAGGGATTATCATGGCTTGAAGCTCTAGATCAAATTCTAATACGTTATAGCGGCTACCATTCTGTCCATACATTGAATAACGCGGCTATAGTTACAGCCTCCCTACTCTGGGGTGAAGGCGACTTTACCAGGACTTTATACTACGCTATGCTATCAGGTTTAGATACCGATTGTAACTGTGCTACCGTAGGATCAATACTTGGCGTCATATTAGGTGGGGAGAATATACCTAGAGAGTGGATCCAACCTTTAAACGATAGGGTAGCATCCGCCGTTTCAGGTATAGGCGTTACGAGTATATCCGGATTAGCGGAGAGAATTTCGAAGCTTATCATGGTTCCTCATAAATGATCAGCATTCGGCAAATTCTTCATAGATATCCTCGGCTGTCCCCAGGATGCTTCATCATCAATAAATAGGAGTTCTCCGAAGTTTAAGATTAAGTTTACCGTTAGTTTCCTCTTTAATCCTCGGCTCTAAACTTGTAACCCCAATACTCTAACGCTACCCTTAACTCCTCATGAGTCCTACTATACTCTTCCAACGGTATACCCTTCATGTATGCTTCTATCGCCTGCATCATAGCTTTAGCTCCAGCTCTACTACCCATCGGATGTCCGTGTATACCTCCACCAGCATTAATCTGTATATCAGGTGAACCTAAAGCTTCAAGGTTATCTGGAACTATCGCCGGGTGTATACCTCCAGATGCTACAGGTAGCACGGTTTTGAGATGGAACCACGGAGATCTAAGCATATCGTTCATCCTCCTTATAGCTCTTACACCTCTCCACTCAACTAGTATCTCTGAGGGTCCACCAGGTTTCTCCATCTTCCCAGCAGCAGTGCCTGTATGTAACTGATCTCCACCAGATAGCCTTACAAGCTTAGCTATAACCATCATATGTATGCCATGCTTAGGATTACGGGTTATAGCTGCATGTAGAGCTCTATGCACATGTATCGGCACCTTTATAGATGGATCCTCTGCTAAAGCTCTCAGAGCCGGAAAACCGGTGCATAGTACATCGACCATTATACAGTTACCTCCATGTTCAAGCACTGTCTCCGCATGCTGGAATATACGGTTGTAATCTGATGTTATATCACACGCGTAGAGAACCGTCCTCCCAGTCTCAGATCTAACTTTATCCAGAGCATTCATCACATGTGTAACCCTATCCTCTATAGTGTTAAACTTCTGGCTTGTCAGCGTTTCATCATCCTTTATGAAATCCACCCCGCCAGACGCTGCTTCATACGCAACTTTAGCGAAGTCTCTAGCGGAGAGTCCAACCTTAGGCTTTATTATAGTTCCTAAATGCGGTCTAGGATTTGTATCCGTACCTACTATCTTACGAACGCCTTCTATACCGTATTTAGGTCCTCTAAATACCTCAACGTATTCTCTCGGTAATTCTAGATCTAGGAGTCTAACGTTATCTACGGCACCTACACCGAAAAGGTTTCCGGCTACTATGCTCAGCATATGGGATATCCCTGCATCTAGGTCGAATAGATCTAGCGGGTATGCTATCTTAACTATACCCCCACCTCCGAGATCTATAGTTTCGAAAACCTTACCTGCGTAGCGTAAGACATAATCCTGCATGGTACCTACCCTAGTCCATGTACCTATACTCTCCTCAGCTGCTATGTAGATCCCTGCATCCCTGAGGTTCATACCGGCTCTAGGCTCCAAGTAGTATGTACATACAACGTTTTCATCTGGATCTACGGCATTTGGTGGTGAAGTGAAAATGTTAACCCAGAAATCTTCCTGGTACCATTCAGTCTTTGACATACCTTACTCGGCACCCATTTGTTACGTCTATATCCTGCTAATAAACCTTTCAGAAGTAGGCTTAGATAATGTTTATAAGTCGGTATACCAAGCTTCTAGTTTAGCCCTAGTAGTAGTGATGGAGGTTCAATTCTCTTGAAAAATAGGTCTAGACTCAAATTCAACATACTGGATCATTTCCTCGTACCTAGACATGAGCTACTAAGCTATATAGATGCTGAGAATGTTCTCAAGAAGTATGGGGTGAGTCCCTACCAGTTACCTTTAATAAGGGCTTCAGATCCGGCGGTTATAGCTATAGGTGGTAAGCCAGGTGATATCATCAGGATTAGACGTAGAAGCCCCACAGCTGGGGTTGCTATAGCTTACAGGTATGTAGCGGAGGGTTGATCGCGTTTGACGGATAAGAGATCTAGTAGTGAATGGCTCTCTTCTGATGACCTATGGCTTCTGATGAAGTCCTTCTTCCAATCTAGGAAGCTTGCAGGTCAGCATCTCGATTCATATAACGAGTTTATCGAACGCGATCTGAATTCTATAATCGAAAGCGTAGGCGGTATCTCCCTCTACGTTAGGGGAACTAGTATACAGCTTAAATTTGGCAGGATTCACATAGGTAGACCGAGGGTATCCGAGGTCGACGGGTCTGAAACCGAAGTTACACCTATGGATTGTAGACTTAGAAACCTTACCTACGCAGCACCGCTCTTCCTTGAAGTAACACCCATAATCGATGGTAGGGAGGGTAAGATGGAGCTAATCCATATCGGAGATCTACCAGTCATGCTTAAATCTAAGATATGTCCTCTAAGCCAGATGACGGAGGATGAACTTATAGCTATAGGCGAGGATCCGGAGGATCCTGGAGGCTACTTCATAATCAACGGCTCTGAAAGAATTATAGTCGGTATCGAGGATCTAGCACCAAACCGTATACTCGTAGATTACGATGAGAACTCTAAGGTCTACCGTGCTAAGGTATTCTCGACGATCATAGGTTATAGAACTAAAGTCGAGGTTAAGATGAAGAAAGATGGCTCGATAACGGTCTCTATGCCGAGCGTCCCGGTGGAGCTTCCCTTCGTAGTGGTTATGAAGGCTCTCGGTGTAGAGAAGGATAGAGAGATAGCTGAACTTGTATCCCCCGACCCCAACATATATCAGTGGCTTGAGCCCTCCTTCGATAAGGTTGCAGGCATAGATACGCAAGATGATGCTCTACTGTATATAGGGAACCGTGTAGCTTTTGCTCAATCCCCCGAGAGACGGAAGAATAGAGCTTTAATGATACTGGATAGAAACTTCCTTCTACATATAGGTAGAACACCGGATTCTAGAAGGTTTAAAGCGGTATTCCTAGCGGAGATGGTTAGACGAATCATAGAGCTACGGTTAGGTTTGAGGAAGCAGGATGATAAGGACCACTATGCTAATAAGCGTATAAGGCTTGCAGGCCAGCTTCTAGGCGATCTATTCAGAACCGTATTCAGAGATCTAGTGAAGGATATGAGCTATCAGCTTGAAAAGCTCTATAGGAAGCTGGAGAAGGGTAGGACTATACCCTTAAAATCCATCGTTAGACCTAGCATATTAACGGAGCGTATGCAGCATGCCCTCGCTACAGGGAATTGGGGTCGTGGAAGGGTTGGTGTAACCCAGCTTCTAGATAGAACCAACTCTATATCCACTCTAAGTCATCTTAGAAGGATTCAGTCGCCGTTAAGCCGTACTCAACCGAACTTTGAAGCTAGAGATCTACATTCCACTCACTGGGGGCGTCTCTGTCCTAACGAGACTCCTGAAGGCTCCAACTGCGGTCTAGTTAAGAATCTAGCTTTGATGGCGAATATATCCGTATCAGCCGATATCGAGGAGGTTAAACGCATCTTGGTTAAGCTTGGATGCATACCGTTCGATGAAGCCGATCATACGGTTAGGCTTAACGCTTCACGCGTGTATGTGGATGGAGTTCCATTCGGCTTCACTTACAAGCCTAGAGAACTAGCAGGAGAGCTCAGAAAGCTTAGAAGAGCTGGAAAGCTAAGCTCTGAGGTTAATGTAGCATACTTCGAAGATGTTAACGAACTATACATAAACTGCGATCCTGGAAGATGTAGACGCCCGCTTATAATCGTGGAGAATGGCCGTCCGCTACTTACTAGAGATCATGTAGATGCTTTGAAGAAGGGTATGCTCACATGGGATGATATCGTTCGCATGGGTATAATCGAGTATATAGATGCAGAGGAAGAAGAGAACTGTATGGTGGCTTTAAGCTATGATGGCATATCTGGGGAGACTACCCACGTAGAGATAGCTCCATATACGATCTTCGGTGTGTGCGCTTCGCTGATACCTTACGCTGAGCATAACCACTCCCCGAGGAACAGCTATGAAGCCGCTATGGCTAAACAAGCGCTAGGTATATATGCCACAAACTACCACTTCAGGGTGGATAGCCGTGGGCATTTATTGCACTATCCGCAGATACCTATCGTCCAGACCAAGCCTATGGAGGTTATGGGCTTCCATCGACGACCCACCGGGCAGAACTTAGTAGTAGCGATTATATCGTATTCCGGATACAATATGGAGGACGCCATAATCTTCAATAAGTCATCTATAGATAGGGGGTTGATGCGCTCCACATTCTTCAAAACATATGAAGCTGAATGCTACCAGTATATGGGTGGGGAGACCGATAGATTCGAAATACCATCACCAGAGACTAAAGGATATAAGGGTGAAAGCTACTATGAGAAGCTTGAACCAGATGGTTTAACATACCCTGAATGCGAGCTTTCAACTGGGGATGTTCTTGTAGGTAAAACTAGTCCTCCGAGATTCATGGAAGAGTACCGTGAACTAGGAGCTTATGGGCTGAATCGTAGGGATACCTCTCTCTCGCTTAAATCTAAGGGGCCAGCTATAGTCGATACGGTAGTATTAACAGTCGACGCTCAGGGTGATAGGATAGCTAAGATTAAGGTTAGAGAGCAGAGGATACCTGAGCTTGGGGATAAATTTGCTTCTAGACACGGGCAGAAAGGCGTTATAGGTATGGTGTTCAGACAGGAGGATATGCCGTTCACAGAGGATGGTCTCGTTCCAGATATAATAATAAACCCGCATGCTATACCGTCTAGGATGACAGTCGGGCAGCTTATGGAATCCGTAGCAGGTAAGATAGGTGCGATAACCGGTAGGTTCATGGATGGAACTGCTTTTATAAACGACTCCGTAGATGCTTTAGATGAGCTTCTCAAGAAGCTTGGATTCAGGTATGGCGGTAGGGAAGTGATGTACGATGGGACTACGGGGTATAAGTTCGAAGCCGATATATTCATAGGGGTCGTCTACTATCAGAAGCTCCATCACATGGTGTCTGATAAGATACATGCAAGAGCTAGGGGGCAGGTGCAAATGCTTACACGTCAACCTACTGAAGGTAGAGCTAGAGGTGGAGGTTTAAGGTTCGGCGAGATGGAGAGAGATTGTCTGATAGCTCACGGTACGGCTGCTCTACTGAAGGATAGACTCCTAGAGGAGTCCGATGCGACGACTATATACGTGTGTAGGAACTGCGGCTTCCTAGGCTACTATGATAATAGGCGTAAAGAGTATAGATGCCATATCTGCGGGAACAGAGCTAGGATAGTTCCTATAACCGTAGCTTATGCATTCAAACTCCTACTCCAGGAGCTTATGAGTCTATGTATAGCTCCTAGACTCATAATAGAGGAGGTGTCCTAGAGCATGAGTATCGAGGAATCCGTTAGATGTAGAATAGCCGGTATAAAGTTCGGTATACTCTCGCCTATCGATATACAGAAGCTCTCAGTCGTAGATGTAACGACATCGGATACCTACGATGAAGATGGTATGCCTATCGTTTCAGGCTTGATGGATAGTAGGATGGGTGTCCTGGAGCCTGGGCAAGCATGTAGGACATGCTTCAACCTTGCATCCAGGTGTCCAGGGCATTTCGGCTCCATAAAGCTCGCCGTACCCGTCATCCATATAGCCTTCGTTAAGTATATCTACGAGCTTCTATCCGTGACGTGTAGAAATTGCGGTCGACTCCTACTACCGGAAGAGGATATCGCTAGATATAGCAGGCTGCTGAAGCGTATCTCTAAGGATAGGGGCGAGTATCCTGAAGCATTGAAAAGGATTATAGTGAAGAAAGCTAGTAAAACGTATGAATGCCCTCATTGCAAGTCGTCCCAGGTTAAGATTGAGCTTGTTAAACCCATATCGTTCTACGAGGTTAGTGAGAAAGGGAGGATATCGCTAGATCCAGCGACTATAAGGAGTAGGTTGGAGAGGATACCTGATGACGATCTAAGACTGCTTGGTTTCGACCCCGAGGTCGCCCGCCCAGAGTGGATGATTATACAGATATTACCTGTTCCGCCGCTCGTAGTTAGGCCGTCGATAACCTTGGAATCCGGTATAAGATCTGAAGACGATCTGACGCATAAGTTAGTCGATATCGTAAGGATAAACGAAAGGATAAAGGAGTGTATAGAGAGCGGCGCTCCTACAGCCATAAGAGAAGAGCTTGCAGACCTCCTACAATACCATGTAACGACATACTTTGATAACGAGACTTCAGGTATACCGCCTGCTAGGCATAGATCCGGTAGACCTCTTAGGACGTTAGCTCAGAGGTTAAAGGGTAAGGAAGGTAGATTCAGGTTAAACCTCTCCGGTAAGCGTGTAGACTTCTCAGCTAGAACCGTTATCTCACCAGATCCGAATCTAGAGATAGATGAGGTAGGTGTACCGGTGGAGATCGCTACAAGACTTACCGTACCTGAGAAGGTTACTGTATGGAATATAGAGGAGTTGAGGAAGCTTGTTAGAAACGGGCCCTTCAATCATCCTGGAGCTGTATATGTTATAAGACCCGATGGGCGTCGTATAAGGCTTGAATTCTCGGATAGGGAGCGTATAGCTGAAGAGCTTCAAGTAGGCTATATCGTAGAGAGGCATCTGAAGGATGGGGATATAGTTCTATTCAATAGGCAGCCGTCGCTCCACCGTATGTCTATAATGGCTCATAGGGTAAGGGTCCTACCCTACCGTACGTTTAGGCTGCATCTAGCCGTATGTACGCCTTATAACGCGGATTTCGATGGAGATGAAATGAATCTCCATGTACCTCAATCCGAGGAAGCGCAAGCTGAAGCTAAACTTCTAGCGGAGGTTCAAACTCAGATAATATCCCCTAGGTATGGCGCTCCTATAATCGGTGCTACGAGAGACTACCTTACAGCTGCATATATGTTGACGCGTAAGGCAACCATGCTGACGAAGGATGAAGTCGGTAAGCTTCTAGCAGCCATAGAGTATACGGGTGAGTTGCCTCCGCCTATAGTCGAGAAGCCTGAGCCGTTATGGAGTGGTAAACAGATATTCAGCCTATTGTTACCTAAAGACTTCAACTATATCGGTAAATCGTCGGTGTGCAAGCATAAGCATGTATCTCCAGAAGAAGAATGCCCGGATGACGGTATAATAGTCATTAAGGACGGAGTTCTCGTTAAAGGCGTCATAGATAAGGGTGCTATAGGCGTAGAAAAGCCGGATACGCTGCTGCATGTATATGTGAAGAAGTATGGTAACGAAGCCGGTAGAATATTCATAACAAAGCTATGCAAACTTCTCAATGTATTCATCTCTATGAAAGGCTTTTCTTACAGCTTGGATGAGCTTAAGCTGAGTAAGGAGAGCGAGGAGGAGATACACAGGACGCTTAATGAAGCTAGCCGTAGGATTCTAGAGATCATAAAGCAGGCTGAAGAAGGGAGGCTGCCGAAGCTACCGGGTAAAAGTCTAGAGGAAAGCTTAGAGATAATGGTGATGGATGAACTGGCTAAAGCTAGGGAGAGATGCGATGAGATAGCTGAATCGTCATTCAGTATGGAGAATAGAGGCGTCATAATGAGTAGGGTTGGTGCTAGAGGCTCAGCTCTGAATATAGGGCATATGTCAGCTTGCCTAGGACAACAGTCTGTGAGGGGGCGTAGAGTTCCTAGAGGTTTGAGGGGGCGTAGCCTCCCGCATTTCAAACCTGGAGATCAAAGCCCTGAAGCAGGAGGTTTCGTGAAATCCTCATTCCTCAAAGGATTAACGCCTACAGAATTCTTCTTCCATGCTATGGGTGGTAGAGAGGGGCTAGTGGATACGGCTGTAAGAACCCAGCAGAGCGGCTATCTACAGAGGAGGCTTATCCATGCATTAGAGCTCGTCAGAGTTGAGTATGATGGAACCGTACGTGATATACTAGGCACCATAGTTCAGTTTAAGTATGGCGAGGATGGTGTAGATCCATCTAAAAGCGATCACGGTAGAGCCGTTAATATCGCTCGTCTATGTGATGAACTCATACTTAAAGGTGTAGGTTTAGGCGAGCCTCCAGCTTCAGAATCCGAGATAGATGGGCTTATATCCAGATTCGAAAAGATTCTACCTAGATCGATAATCGACGATATTAGAGATGTAGCCATCCGATCTAAAGCTTCCAGGTCTCTTGTATCCAAGTTGTTAGAGGAGGCTTACAGAGCGTATGAGGAGGCTCAAGTCGAACCTGGAGAGGCTGTAGGTATAGTAGCCGCTCAATCTATAGGTGAGCCGGGCACCCAGATGACTCTTAGAACATTCCACTGGGCAGGCGTTAAGGAGAGGGATGTAACGCTAGGCTTACCCAGACTTATAGAGATTGTAGATGCTCGTAGAACGCCATCTACACCTGTGATGACTATCAGGCTAGCCGACGAATATCGTCACGATCGAGAGAAGGCCGTCAAGATAGCTCAAGAGCTAGTATATACCACGTTTAAGGATATCGTATCCAAGTATCTATTGAATATAGAGGGTGGCAGTATAGAGTTCGCGCTTAACGTAGATGAGATAAACGCTCGCGGTATATCCTACAACTTATTATCTCATAGACTTCAGATGAAGGATGTGGAGTTCCTTATCTTACCTGAACGTAACATAGTGGTTGCTAGGTATAGGGATGGTAGGATACCCGATGAAGGGTCCTTGAGGGTTCTCGCATCCAAGATACTATCTATCCATATAAAGGGTGTTAAGGGTATAACGAGGGTTCAGGTAGCTGAAGATAAAGGCGAATGGATACTTCTAGCTGACGGTTCAAATCTAGCTGAGGTAGTAGGTATAGAAGGTGTAGATCCATCGAGGGTTGAAACTAATAATTTCTTCGAGATATGCGATGTACTGGGTATAGAGGCTGCTAGAAGCGCCATCATAAGCGAGATAATGAACGTCTTCCAAGGTATAGGTGGAGGTTTAGATATAGATGTGCGGCATATAATGCTTGTAGCCGATATGATGACTAGGACCGGTAGGATCACGCAGATCGGCCGTCATGGAATAGCAGGTCAGAAACCGAGCCCGCTAGCGAAAGCCGCTTTCGAGATTACAGTCCCCAGTATAGTGGAATCCGCCGTAAAAGGCTCCCTAGATGAGCTTAAAGGTGTAACTGAAAATATAATAGTAGGTCAAGTAACTCCTATAGGTACAGGCTTCGTCGATATCTATATGGAGCCTCTAAGTGGGGTACTTAGCGGAAGCTAGGGGGTTGATATGCCATCTCCGTAGTGGAAATCTCTAGATCGATCCTCAACGCTGTGAGAACAGGTAGAGTGTATATTGGAGCTAACTCAACGCTTAAATCCGTTATGTTTAGAAGAGTTAGATTAGTCGTGTTAGCTGAAAACGCTCCTAAAGATATAGCCGACGATCTAACATATTACTGTAAACTTTCAGGTATACCTATATACATTTATAAGGGGTCTAGTATAGAGCTCGGTAGAGCGTGTGGTAAACCGTTCCCAGTATCGGCTCTAGGTATAAGGGATCCAGGTGATAGTGATATATTCGAGCGGTTAGGGGTGGAGCTTAGGTGATGGAGGATGCCTGAGATAAGGCTTACTAAAGATGAAATGCAGTATATGGCCCTCTTGGAGACTGTAGCCCAGGTTGAATGCCATGACTGCATAATAGATAATGAGAAGGGTAGGATAATATTCATCGTTAAGGAGGGTGACGCTGGGAAGGCTATAGGTAAGAATGGAGTTAACGTTAAGCGTCTCTCGCAGATACTTGGTAAATCCATAGAGATAGTGGAGTATAGCGATAACCCTGTAAAGTTGTTGATGAACGCCTTCACACCTGCTAAAGTTAAAGAGATCCGTATAGTCGAGAAGCCTAATAAAGGTAAGCTTGCTATAGTCGTGGTAGAGCCTAAGAGTAAAGGCTTAGCTATAGGTAGGAATGGTAAGAATATAGATAGGGTTAGGAAGATAGCTAAACGATATTTCGATATTGCTCATGTGGTGATAAGGGAGGCTTAGGTTTATAGAGCCGGTAAATTTTTAAATGGGGGCCCTACCTCCTCTCTTAAACAAAGTTACGGTTAAGGGTTAAGCTATGCCGGGTGAGTTCGCAGCTAGAAATCTCAGGAAGCGGAGGAAAAAGTTTAGGTGGAGTCTTAGGGAATATAAGCGTAAGATGCTAGGGCTAGATATAAAGGCGAACCCGCTTGAAGGAGCTCCGATGGCTAGGGGTATAGTACTCGAGAAGGTTGGGATCGAATCTAAGCAGCCTAATAGTGCTATCCGAAAATGTGTGCGTGTACAGCTCATAAAGAACGGTAAGGTTGTGACAGCCTTTCTCCCAGGTGATGGAGCTCTTAACGTCGTAGATGAGCATGATGAAGTAATAATAGAGAGTATAGGTGGTACTAGGGGGAGGTCTATGGGTGATATACCTGGTGTAAGGTTTAAGGTTACGATGGTTAACGGTGTCCCGCTTAAGCTACTCGTTCAAGGTAAAGCTCAGAAGCCTATGAGGTAGATCCGATATGAGCCTTGCAGACCTATGTAAGGAGATCAAGCTTTTCGGTAAATGGGAATTTGCAGGGATCGAGGTAAGGGATCCAGGTTTAAAACGATATATCTGTCTTAAACCTGTCGTTATACCGTATACAGGCGGTAGGCATGAGCATAAGAAGTTCGGTAAAGCTGAAGTGCCTATAGTCGAGAGGCTTGTAAACCAGCTTATGAGACCTGGTAAGAACGCTGGTAAGAAGATTAAAGCTATAAAGATCGTTAAGAACGCTTTCGATCTAATATATCTAAGGACAGGTAGGAATCCTATAGATGTCCTCGTTAGGGCTATAGAGAATGCGGCTCCATGCGAGGATGTAACTAAGGTCGTATATGGTGGCATAGTATATTTTAAGGCTGTCGATATATCGCCTATGCGTAGGCTGGACTTAGCTTTAAGATGGATAGTCGAGGGTGCTAGGAAAGCTGCTTGGAAGAATCCTAAGACGATAGATGAATGCCTTGCAGATGAGCTTATACTAGCGGCTGAGGGTAACTCTAAATCCTATGCCATTCAGAGGAGAGACGAGTTAGAGCGTATCGCTGCAGCCTCTAGGTAGAGACTGGGCAGCTTAACTTTACACTACATCCTGATTTAAGGTAGAGTTTATAAATAGGCTCCCCTAAGGATATTCCAGGAGATGAGCTTTAGTAAACCTCATCTAAACCTCGTGGTATGCGGGCATGTCGATCATGGTAAAAGCACTATGATGGGGCACCTACTATACCTGATAGGCGCTATAGATGATAAAACGTTAAAGGAATACGAAGAGCAGGCTAAGGCTTTAGGTAAAGAGACGTTTAAGTTCGCATGGGTTCTAGATAGGCTCAAGGAGGAGAGGGAGAGAGGTTTAACGATAGACCTCTGCTACATGAAATTCGAGACCGATAAGTATTTCTTCACTTTGATAGATGCCCCCGGTCATAGAGACTTCATAAAGAATATGATAACAGGGGCTAGTCAAGCTGACTGCGCTATACTAGTAGTCTCCGCTAAGCAAGGCGAGTATGAAGCCGGTATAGGTCCGCAGGGGCAGACTAGGGAGCATGCATTCCTACTGAAAACGCTCGGTGTGAATCAGCTTATAGTGGCTGTCAATAAGATGGATGATCCATCCGTGAACTGGAGTCAAGCAAGGTTTAATGAGGTTAAATCAGGTATCGAGCGTCTCCTTAGACTCGTCGGCTATGATGTATCGAAGATACCTATCATACCTGTATCAGCTTGGACCGGAGATAACCTTGTTAAGCCGAGCGATAAGATGCCGTGGTATAAGGGCTTAACACTGTTTAAAGCTCTAGATATATTTGAGGTTCCACCTAAACCTATCGATAAACCGTTAAGGTTGCCCATACAAGACGTTTACAGTATCTCAGGTGTAGGTACTGTACCAGTCGGTAGGGTTGAAACAGGTGTTCTTAGAGAGGGTGATAAAGTTATATTCGCTCCATCAGGTAAGGTGGGTGAGGTCAGGTCTATAGAGACCCATCACGTACGGATAAAGGAGGCTCTACCAGGTGATAATATAGGGTTCAATGTTAGGGGTTTAAGCCGTACAGATATCCGTAGAGGTGATGTGGCAGGCCCGATAGATAATCCGCCGACGGTTGTACGGGAATTCATAGGTCAGATAGTCGTCGTATATCATCCGACAGCTATAGCCGCAGGCTATACGCCAGTACTCCACATACATACGGCTACAGTACCTGTTAAGTTCGTGGAGCTTATAGCTAAGATCAATCCTAGGACGGGTGAGGTTTTAGAGGATCATCCATCGTTTCTCAGGACAGGCGATATCGCTCTAGTAAGATTCCAGCCGCTTAAACCTGTGGTAGCAGAGCTATACTCAGAATTCCCGCAGCTAGGTAGATTCGCTATCAGAGATATGGGTATGACGATAGCCGCGGGTATAGTGAAGGAGATAACTCAGAAGGAATCTCTCGAAGTTAAGAAGTAGTCTTTCATAGCATATGAAAAGTTAAAATAATTGTTTCTCTCCTTCTCTTTCACCTGGTCTAGGAATCATGTCTCAGGTAGCTTCGATTAAGCTGGTATCGACCAATCTGGAGAAGCTGGAAGAGGTTTGTAGAGAGATAAAGGAGGTAGCTGAAAAGACAGGTGTACCTATCTCAGGCCCTATACCTTTACCTACCAAACGTATAAAGATCGTAACTAGGAAGACTCCATGCGGTGAGGGGAGTCACACATTTGATAGGTGGAGTTTAAGAATACATAAACGTCTGATAAAGGTGCCTGCTAACGAGAGTTTCATGAGGAGGTTTATGAGGATAAGGATACCTGAGGAAGTTCATATAGAGGTGAAACTTACTCCTAGATGAACGGGTATACTGAGGGAGGAGCTTCTCCCGATTCTAGCTTTAGGTATACGCAGAATATAGTCGTTAGATTAGATCTGAATCTCTCGAGGGGGAAGCTCTGCGCTCAGGTAGCTCATGCAGCCGTAGAAGCTTCTGAGAAAGCTAGAATGCTGAAGACTGCATGGTGGGAGGCATGGATGATGGAGGGTCAGAGGAAGGTCATCCTATATGTGGATACGCTTGAAGATCTCCTAAGATTGAAGGAGGAAGCTGAGAAGCTAGGTCTCCCATCAGTTCTTGTAGAGGATAGAGGATTAACGGAAGTACCGCCTGGGACCGTAACCTGTCTAGCTATAGGTCCTGCTCCGATAGAGCTTGTGAATACGGTGACCGGTAGGCTTAAACTTTTAAGATAATCCAATCCTTATGCTTCAGGGGTTGCTAGGCTCGATCTTAGCCGTATTAGCTGCTCTAACATGGGCTGTATCTAACATATCGATAAGGAAGAATATCGAGGAAGCAGGTTTCTTAGCTGTTTCTCTAGTTTTAACAATCACTGGTATTCTATTCTTCACACCTCTAACTATAGTTTTAACGGGATCTCGACTAGAATTTAGGGCTATCCTAGCTTTCCTTCTAGCAGGATTCCTGCAGCCTGGAGTTACCCGTATACTATACTATATGAGCGTAGAGAAGCTCGGTGTAACAGTAACATCTGCTTTGACATCTTCAAGCCCGATATTCAGTACACTTTTCGCCTATATGTTATTAGGAGAAGAAGCCCCGTATACGTTATGGCTAGGCGTATTCCTAGTAGTCTTAGGATCCATATCGATCCAGTTCTCCATATATCATGACGACCATGTAAAGAACTTTAACACTAAATACCTAGTATATCCGTTTGCATCCGCTATCTGCGGAGGATTCGGCTACGTTGTTAAGAAGTATGGTTTAAAGCTGTGGAATGCACCCGTGATAGGCATATTCCTAGGGTACCTCTCAACATTCATCTTATACTGCCTTATATTAACGATTCTAGATAGTAAAGATATCTCGACTAGGTTTAATAGCAGCTCATTCAAACTTCTATGGAAACCCAGTATCGGTATAGCCGTCGGCCATCTACTCTCCTTCTACGCTTTAACCTACACCGATGTCTCGATAGTTACTTCCCTCCAACAGATGCAGCCGCTATTCATAATACTACTAGCGAAGCGCTATCTAGCGAAGCTTGAGATAATCGATTTGAAGCTTATACTCGGCACTATCGCTATACTCTGCGGGGCTATCCTCGTACTAATCGTTTGATAAGCTAAGTGTTAGCTAAGCTGGATCACCGTCCAACCTTTTCGTATACTGCTAGCAATAATATGGGTAAGATTACCGTCGCCTCCCCGTCGATCACAGCGTAATCCGCCTCAGGCTTCAACTTACCCCAGCTTATCGCCTCCCTAGGTCTAGCTCCGGATAAGCTTCCATCGTACTCGGTCGCGGTCGTTATGTATATGGCTTTATCCAATCCGCCTCTAAACTGGCTGTACCAGATTACCGTATGCTTACTTATTCCTCCACCTACTATCAACGCGGCCAGTTTTTCAGCGTCGTAAACTTGATCTAATAGGCTGCTCATATCGCTCCAGAAGTCTATTTCGAACCTTTTCCTACGTGAATATAGGAATAGCTGGAAGCCGAAGCATGAATCTAGAACTCCGAGTGAATATAACGGTACTCTACGTAGATATAACGCTCTGAGTATGGAATTCTCATCTTCTATCCTCCCACCTATCTCCCAGCATAACTCTCTCACACTCCATCGATCCTTAACTCTACTAAGCTCATCTAAGATGGATGTAGTCTTCGATTCTATCAATATACCGTAATTCTCCGTAGGAATCAGTACATTGCCCAATCTATGTATGTTAAGCTTATTCAGGAATTTATCGTCGAGGTCGAATGATCCATGATAATATTCACCGTAGGCTCTAGCTAAGTCATGGTCAATTGTTCCACCCGTCGTAACTACACCGTCGACATAACCTCTACGTATGAAATCGGCTATGACACCTCTGAGACCTGTAGCTACTATGCATGCCGGGAAAGAGAACAGTAGCGTATATCTATCATCTTTTAAAACATCTACAAGGATTTTCACGGCTTCAGCTAAGTTTTTAGCAGTGAACCCTCCGCTACATCCCATACGATCCACAAGCTCACTTATAGGCATATATTCCTCCAGACGGTAATCTTTAATCCTTTTATTCAGTAGCTCCTCTCTCATATCGTTCACCCTTTGAAAGGTTAGGTTTATAATCTTGAATCTATAAGCATTTTAAGGGTCTATGAGCATGGGTGACGCTAAATTCGAAGTGAAAGTCGAGCGTGTGAGTAGGGCTATAAAGGTGTCGAGAGAGTTGGTTAGCGAATTGGAAGGAGCTAGTAAGAGTATGGTAGATAAGATGCGTAAGGAAGCTGTGAATTGTCCAGTACTAGGATGCAAAGTCTCATTCATACAATGTTTCCTATGCCCCAACTTTCTTAGGAGAGTTAGAGGGGTCGTGTACTGTAAAGGCGAATCTCTAGGAGGATAGATGTTTGAGCAGTAAAACTAGACCACTCGTTCTAACCATCATGAACCTCTTTATACTAGCTTTCATACTATACTTTCTCTGGTTCTACTTCCTCCCCCTCTTCAGATTCTCGGGTATGTACACCGAGATAAGAGCTGCAGTTATAATGATATCTGTAGCCTTTGGTATAGCGATAGCTATCTCTATATACATGGCTTGGAGGGCTTACATGGAGTCTAGTAGAGAGGGGGATGTAGAGGGGGAGATAAGTTTATAAGTAGTGTTTTATGCGTTACTTATGCACCTTAGATGAGAGCAGCTAAGGAAGTTTATATGCATAATAGTAATAGAGGTGGGGTTGCATGGTAGCACATACCTTCATAGTTAAGTTTGGGGGGAAGAGTCTAGCTACTCCGGATCGTATCAAGCTGGCCGCATCTAAAGTAGCTGAAGCTGTTAAGAAAGGATATAAGCTTGTAGTAGTGGTCTCGGCTATAGGGGATACTACCGATAGGTTAATAGAGCTTCTTGAATCTGTATGCGAAGGGCAGTGTGATCCTAAGTTTAAAGATGAAGTCTTATCGATGGGTGAAAGACTCAGCGCTAGATTATTCGCCGTATCGCTTAAATCTATCGGATTGGAAGCTAAATTTCTCGATCCTAGCGATGATGATTGGCCTATAATAACCGATGAGAATTTTGGCGACGCAAATCCACTAGATGAATCGATAGAAAGGATAAACACGTACATTAAACCTCTACTAGATTCAGGTATCATACCGGTGGTACCTGGATTCATAGGTAGATCTAAGAACGGCTGTATAACTACCCTTGGTAGGGGTGGAAGCGATACCACGGCATTCCTTATAGCTAAAGGTCTATCCGCCGATCAGGTTATACTCGTAACAGATGTCGATGGTATAATGACGGCGGATCCTAAGATAGTCTCTAACCCTAGGCGTATAGATACTATATCTGTACACGATTTATCCGTACTAGCTGATGTCGGAGCTAAATTCATTCATAAGAAAGCGTTAGCGTATAAAGATCCATCTATAGATGTTAAGGTATTGAGTTTTAGATCGGTAGGTCTCGAAGATCAAGGTACCATAATAAAGGGTGGGTTGGAGAAGCGGATCGATGTAACACAGGTGTACGATAAACCTATAGGGTATATAACAATATTGGGTGAAAGTGTATCATCGCATATAGAGGTTGTATGCGAAGCCTTATCGATAATAGGGTCTGCAGGGCCTATATTAGGTTTATCGTGTGACGATCGATCTATGATAGTATATCTGCCTGAGGATCTATGTATCAGCGTAGCCGATAAGGTTCATCAGCTGGTTGAGAAGTATAGGAAAGAGGTTAAAGCTATCGCCGTACGTAGAGGATTATCCCTACTCGCGGTGAGAGGTTTCGGGCTTGAAGAATCACCCGGAATCATAGCTAGCATATCTAAACCATTAAGCGAGAAAAACGTGAATATACACGGTATGTATACGGTATCCTCTACAGTCTTCATCTTAGTCGACTGGAACTCTAAAGATATAGTCATCTCTACTTTAAGGAGTATTTTCGATGAGAGGTGGAATACATGTATAGCGTAGCCGTAGTCGGTGCTACAGGGGTTGTAGGTCAGCAATTCTTAGTCGCTCTAAACGGCCATCCATGGTTTAAGGTAGATTGTCTCGCGGCATCGCCTAGATCTGCTGGTAAACCGTATATAGAAGCTATAAAGGGATCTGAAGGCGAGGTTAGATGGTTCTGCGATGAGCCTATACCCGAAGCATTCATCGATATGGAGGTTAAAGATTCGTCGAGCATAAACCCATCGGATTTCGATCTGATATTCACAGCTGTAGAATCTGATGTAGCTTTAAAGATCGAGCCGCTCTATGCTAAGGAGACACCTGTGGTTAGCACTGCATCAGCTTTCAGGTACGAGGAAGATGTACCGGTGCTCGTACCTGGGGTTAACGATGAGCATATACGGCTTATAGATTTACAGAGGAGGCGTAGAGGATGGAGGGGCTTCATAACTCCTATACCTAACTGTACGACTACCGGTCTCGTAGTAACTCTAAAGCCTCTTATGGATGAATTCGGTTTGGAGAAGATTATTATGACTTCGATGCAAGCTTTATCCGGTGCTGGTAGATCACCTGGAGTTTTAGCTCTCGATATAATAGACAATATCATCCCCTACATAAGAGGGGAAGAGTGGAAGGTTGAAACGGAGAGTAGAAAAATTCTAGGCTCTATAGTCGAAGATAGGATTAAACTTGCTGATTTCAGGATAAGCTGTACCTGTACACGTGTATTCGTTAAAGACGGGCATACAGAGGTTGTCTACGCTTCTTTGAAACGGAAAGCATCCGTAGATGAGGTTAAGGAGGCGTTCATAAAGTTCGGTGAGGTGGCGTTTAAAGATTCTAAGCTCCCCTCAGCTCCTAGGCGTTTCATAGTATGTTTCGATGATCCATTCCGTCCTCAGCCTAGACTTGATAGAGATCTATATGGTGGTATGGCTGTAGCCGTGGGGCGTATAAGGGAGGATCCAGCTCTAGAGAACGGTGTTAAATACATTCTTCTATCTCATAATACTCGTTTAGGTGCAGCTAAGGGTGCTGTACTGACAGCAGAGCTCCTTGTTAAGGAGGGTGTTATATGAGGATCTATATGGGTAAGGAGAGAAGGTTGAAGAGGATATTCCGAGATGATGGTAAAACAGTTATAGTCCCTATGGATCACAGTGTAACTACAGGTCCCATAAAGGGTTTAATCGATATGCAGCGTACGGTGGATAGCTTGAAGTGTGGTTATGTGGATGCGATTGTTCTGCATAAAGGTGTAGCGAAGTATATCGATAGCAGGGGTTTAGCGTTGATAATTCATCTTTCTGGAAGTACTGTAAGGGGTCCTGATCCGAATTGGAAGGTTCAAGTATCATCTGTCGAAGAGGCTTTACTCTTAGGTGCAGATGCCGTGTCAGTTCATATAAATCTCGGAGCTGAGAGGGAGCATTATATGCTTAGGAAGCTTGGGAGGATAGCGGATCTATGTGATAGATGGCAGATACCGTTGCTAGCTATGATGTATCCAAGAGGTCCTAAAATCGCATCCGAATACGATGTAGAAGTGGTAGCTCATGCAGCTAGACTTGGGGCGGAGCTGGGTGCAGATGTCGTTAAGACGGTGTATACGGGTGATAGGGAGAGTTTCAGGAGGGTTGTAGAGGCATGCCCGGTGCCTGTAGTCTTAGCCGGTGGACCTAAAACCCCTGATGTTAGTTCCTTCCTCAAGATGGTGTATGAGGCTATAGATGCTGGAGCTAAAGGTGTATCTATAGGTAGGAATGTATTTCAGGCTGAACCACCTGAAGCTATGGCCTACGCCCTGTATAGCATAGTACATGAGGATACCGATTTTGAGGAGGCATATAAGAGGTTTCTCGATATCGCTAGTAGGAGGTCCGACAAGTGAAGGAGCTTTGGCTTATATTCCCCCCCAATATCGGATCTGAGAATGCTGAGCGTATATTCCCCAAGCTTGACGGTCTATGCGACGGTGTTATATTGGAATCTAGGATAGCTATACCTAGTAATCGAAGCTATAAGGTGGCTTCGATTACGAGTGATTCAGATATAACCATCGTATACAGCATCGAAGATCTTGAGAGGAATATTTTAGATGGTAGGAGAACTGCATATATACTTGAATTGGGGGGTAATACCTCTGCAGAATCCTTACCCGATATTCTCGATGATATCTATGATAAATCCAGATTCCTGGAATTCATACTGGTTAGATGTAGAGATTGGCGCGTGATACCTTTAGAGAATATCGTCTCTGTGCTCAAAGGTAAGGTGAAGATTTTAGCTGAAGCCTCTACTCTCGATGATGCTTTATTACTAGCTAACGTGCTAGAGATGGGGGTAGACGGCTTAGCTCTTAAAACCCTGGATCTCACTTCTATAGCAGCATTAAGATCTATGCTTAAAGGTATAGGGTCTCTAGAGCTTAAAATCGCTAAGGTATCTTCCATCAAACCTCTAGGTCTAGGCGCGAGAGTATGTATCGATACATGTGAGCTTATGAGTGCAGGTGAAGGTATGCTTGTAGGCTGCCAGTCGAACTTTCTATTCCTAGTCGAAGCCGAGGTATGGGATAATCCATATGTGCAGCCTAGACCCTTCAGAGTTAACGCAGGACCTGTAGGCTTATACATATACGTACCCGGGGATAGGACTAAGTATCTTTCAGAATTATCATCAGGTAGTGATGTACTGGTGGTCGATAGGAGCGGTCGATGCAGACCTGTAGATGTATGCAGGGTTAAGATCGAATGGAGGCCCCTTATACTCGTCGAAGCTGTATGCGAAGGATACACCGGTAAAGTTATACTCCAGAATGCTGAAACCATAAGGCTTATAACACCTGATGGATCTAAATCCGTAGCTGAACTTCAACCTGGTAGCGAAGTTCTCGTATATATCAAGCCAGGTGCACGACATCTTGGAAGATTAGTCAACTCTATGCGTATAATAGAGAGGTGAGGTATCCCAGGTTGAAGCCTAAGATATGCGTACCTATACCGTGCAGGAGGGTGGATGAAGCCTTCTCCCTGATAGATGAAGCTTGTAAGGCTGAAGCTGATCTTATCGAGCTTAGACTCGATTACATAGATGATACGAGCTGTTTCAAACCGATTATTAGGTATGTAAAGGATCTGGATATCCCGATCATAGCTACCGTCAGATCTAGATCTCAGGGAGGTTTATGGAGATGGGGTGAGAAATCCAGGGTTAGATTACTGGAGGAAGCTGCATACTCAGGTGTAGAGTATGTGGATGTGGAGCATGATACTATGGATATCGAGAAGATCGTAGGAAAATTAAAGAATGCCGGAGTTGAAGTCATAGTTTCCCATCATGACTTCGATAAGACCCCTGGGTTGTACAGTCTTACATCCATCTTCGAATCTATGAAAGGTACAGGTTGCGATATATGTAAGATAGCCGTTTTCGCTAGAAGCTGGGAGGATAGCCTACTACTCTTAACATTCTCTATGAATATTTCTAAGAAGGGTAGGATTGTATGCGTCTCTATGGGTCATTACGGTTTACCCGCACGCATACTCGCACCGCTATACGGATCCGAGTATACCTATGCATCGTTAAGCTACGATTATCAGACGGCTCCAGATCAGATACCTATCGATAAACTTAGACAGATCTATACAGCTCTGGGGCTATGAGGAATGAAGATCTCAGCTCGTACCAGTATATACGGGGTTATAGGCTATCCTATAGAGCATAGCTTAAGCCCCATGATACATAACGCTGCTATAGAAGCTCTAGGTATAGATGCAGTCTACGTAGCGTTCCACGTTAAACCCGGTATGCTTAGGGATGCAGTCTACGGTATGAAAGCGATCGGGGTTAAAGGGTTTAACGTAACCATGCCCTTCAAGACCGAGATAGTATCCTATCTCGATCAGCTCGATGAGGAGACGGCCTTCGTAGAAGCCGTTAACACAGTCGTGGATGTGGATGGGTGCTTCGTAGGATATACCACTGATGGTCTAGGCGCTCTTGAAGTCTTGAAATCTACGGTAGGTAATCTAGATGGTCTAAGTATAGTCGTGATCGGTGCAGGTGGTGCTGCTAGAGCATTGGTATACCATCTATCGAAGATCCCATGTAATATAACGATCCTTAATAGGAGCGTAGAGAAAGCTAGGTTTATAGTCGAGAAGCTTGGATCGAATTCTAACGCTAAGCTCTCCTATCGAAGCCTATCGGAGGATGATCAGAAAGCAGTTATACCTAAAGCACACATAATAGTTAACGCTACCCCTGTAGGTATGACTATACCTGGATGCCCTATCTCCCCCTCACTTCTGAATAACAGTCATATAGTCTTCGATATGATATACTGGCCTCCTGAAACACAGCTTCTAAAGGAGGCTAGGCTTAGAGAAGCTACTATCATTAACGGTCTACCGATGCTCGTATACCAGGCAGCATACTCCTTCAAGCTATGGTTCGGTATATCCCCCCCGTTAGATGTTATGTTCAGAGTAGTCGAGGAGGAATTCTCAAGATATGGGGAGAGGTAGAGCATCCGCGTTCGCCGCGGTATCGATCGTCAATGCCTTAGCTACAGGACTAGGCGCCGCTCTAAGCATAGATCTACGTCTAGAAGCATATGTAGATATCAGAAGCGGTCGAGGAGTGTACGTGGAGTTTGAAGGCTTCCAGCCTAAGGATACTAAGCTTGTGGAAGCCTGCCTATCGAGAGTAGCTAGCTACGCAGGTTTAACCGATGGATATGAAGCTAGGGTGAGGATAAGATCCGATATACCTATAGCTAAGGGTTTGAAGAGTAGTAGTGCAGCTTCCAACGCAGTGGTGCTTGCAGCTATGGAAGCTCTGGGTATAAAGTGTAGCAGCTTTAAGGATAAGCTGAAGCTTGCTCTAAATATGGCTGTGGATGCTTCGCTTGAAGCCGGGGTAACCGTCACAGGAGCGTTCGACGATGCATCAGCATCGATGCTTGGAGGAATAGTCGTTACCGATAACTTCAACCGTGATATCGTGTATAGATCCAAACCTAGAAGAGGGTTGAAGGTAGTGTTGTATATACCGGGGGAGGAGCGATATACTGTTGAGGTCGATTTGCATAACTTTAAACGGTTAGACGGTTTATTCAGGTTAGCTTGGCGTCTCGCCACGATAGGGTACTGGATGGAGGCTATGAATATTAACGGTCTAGCCGTAGCTTCAGCTTTAGGATATAAGATAGCCTATTTGATGGATGCCCTTGAAGCTGGGGCGTTAGCAGCCTCTCCATCTGGTAAAGGTCCGGCGTTAGCTGCGGTTGTCGAAGAGGATAGGGTTGATAGCGTACTAGATAGATGGCTCAACCTAGAAGGTGAAGTTAAAGTGGTAGACGTGAATAGTAGATATGCGTACAGCTGCAGGGAGGGTTAGATTGTTGAAAGTTCTATTCACGGCTACGGATAGGTTGGAGGGATCTATACATAGTCAGCCCTCGAAATCTTATACGATAAGATATCTCGTAGCATCGCTACTATCAGAGGGGGTTACAGTGATGGAGAACCCATCGATATGTGACGACGCCCTCGCCGTAGTTAAAGCATGCGAGGCATTCGGCGCTAAGGTTGAATCGGGTGAAGGTCTTATCAGGATATCATCAACTGGATATCTGGAGGTTCCCAGTGTTATAATCGATTGCGGCGGATCCGCTACGGCTATACGTATCCTATCCGCCGTAGCTTCACTTGCTCCAGGTATAACCGTGTTGACGGGGGACGAATCTTTAAGGTCGAGGCCCATAGGTCCCTTGATAGATGCGTTAAGAAGGCTTGGCGTAGAGGCATATTCTACGCGTATGAACGGTCTTCCACCTGTAATCGTATTCGGCGGTGGTATACCTGGAGGCTGTACATGGATCGATGGTAGTATAAGCTCCCAGTATGTATCCGCTCTACTATTCATTCTACCTAAAGCGAGGAAGAAATCTTCGTTGAAGGTTATAGGTGAAATCGAATCTAAAGGCTACATCGATCTGACGCTATCCGTGCTGGAGAAGTTCGGGGTTAAAGTTGAGCGTAGTGGGTACTCATACTTTGAAGCAGAAGCTGGACAGAATTATCGCCCCCCGGCTACCTGCAGGGTTCCAGGTGATTATTCATCATCCTCCTTCATACTTGTGGCTTGCTCTGTACTTCCATCAAAGGTTAGGATTTATGACCTCGTAGAATCAGATATACAGCCGGATCGATTAATCGTCGATATAGTTAGAGATCTCGGGGTGAATGTCAGGTTCGGCAACGGCTATCTCGAGATAGAGAGTTGCGGTGATACGCTGAACGGGTTTGAAGTTGATGTGAGGGATTCACCCGATTTAGCTCCTCCGCTTGCGTCTTTAGCATGCTTCTGTAAAGGTGTGTCTAGGATTAAGGGGTGTAGGAGATTGAGGTTTAAGGAATCCGATAGGTTGAAAGCTATCTCATCAGAGCTTACGCGTATAGGTGTCAAGGTAGATGTGAATGAGGATACTATATCGATCCATGGATCTGGGCGCGTGGATGGTGGCTACACATATTCTTGGGGGGATCATAGGATCGCTATGATGCTTGCAGTACTTGGTTTAGGTAGTCGTAGAGGTGTAGTCGTGGATGGGTTCGACTGTGTATCCAAATCCTATCCTAAGTTTCTATCCGATCTAGAAGCTATAGGAGGGAAATTCAGCTTTGTCGGCTAATAGCTTCGGTAGGCGACTAGTGTTAACATGCTTCGGCGAAAGTCATGGTGAGCTTATAGGCGTCGTGGTAGATGGCTGTCCAGCAGGCCTAAGGCTGGATGAGGAGGATATACAGAGGGAGCTTGATAAACGTAGACCTGGATCTACGCCGTACTCTACGAGTAGAGCCGAACCTGATAGAGCTAGGATAGTTTCAGGTGTTCTGGATGGATACACAACTGGTGCACCTATATGCATATTAGTGGGTAATAAAGATGTAGATTCAAGGCCATACGAAGTTTTCAGGTTTAAACCTAGACCTGGCCATGCAGATTACCCTGCATACATAAGGTACGGTGGATTCAACGATTATAGGGGTGGTGGAAGATTCTCCGGTAGGATTACTGTATCGTTCGTAGCAGCTGGGGCTGTAGCTAAGAAGCTCCTCAGCATCTTAGGTATAGAGGTTTACGGTCATGTCTGCCGGTTGGGATGGGTGGCTTCTAGTAGGCTTCCGACAATAGACGAGCTACGTAGGGTATACGAGAACCCTGTAAGATGCGCTATACCCGAGTTAGTAGCCGATATGGAGGAGGTGTTGAAGCGTTCGATAGAGGATGGCGATAGCATAGGTAGTATGATCGAAGCTTTCGCTTTCAACGTACCACTAGGTTTAGGCGATCCTGTGTTTCACGGTCTCGACGTCGATATAGCATCCATAATGTTCGCTATACCAGGGGTGAAAGCTTTAAGTATCGGTCTAGGGTTTGAAGCTGCTTCTATGAAAGGATCTGAATTCATAGATCCATATACTATCGTAGATGGTAAGGTTTCACAGAAGAGTAACAATTGCGGGGGTATCATCGGAGGTTTATCCACCGGCAGCCCGATACATGTCCGGGTATCCTTCAAACCTCCATCCACGATAGGCAAGAGGGTTGGAACGGTTAACCTTAAAACGATGACCGACGACTACGTGGAAGCATGGGGTAGGTATGACCCGTGCATAGGTATAAGAGCACTCCCAGTCGTGGAAGCTTGCCTAGCCTTCGTCATAGCGGATCACTGTCTGAATCAAGGGTTAATACCGACGGTGGTTGGAGATGAATATCGAAGAGCTACGTAGAGAGATAGATGAACTCGATAAACGTATAGTCGAGCTTCTAGCTAGGAGGGTATCGATAGCTAGAGCTATAGGTGGGATTAAACGTGAAACGAAGTTAAGTATCGTAGATCTAGATAGAGAGTGGAAGGTTTTATCAAATATTAGAGCTGAATCGGTAAAGCTTGGTTTAAACCCGGATTTAGTAGCGGATATCTACCGTAGGATTATAGATCTATGTCGATCCATTCAAACTCCCATAAAGGTAGCTTTCCTCGGTCCTAGGGGAAGCTTCAGCGAAGAAGCTGCTCGGAGATTCTTCCCGATGGAAGAGTGTATCGAGTTTAGGGAGTACCCATCTATAAGGGATCTATTCAGAGCTGTTGAGGAGGGTGAAGTGGATTACTGCGTAGTTCCTGTCGAAAACTCTATCGAAGGTAGTGTGAACGAAACTCTAGATCTATTATTCGAAACCAAGCTTAAGATATGCGGGGAACTCGAACATAGGGTAAGACTCAACCTTATAGGCAGGCCGGGGCTTAAACTAGATGATATTAAGGTACTTATTAGTCATCCTCAAGCTATAAGTCAGTGTAGGAACTTCATAGCGAGGGTGTTGAAGGGTGTGGAAATCCGCGAAGCTTCGAGTACTAGTCAAGCTGTTAAGGTATCCTTAGAGAGCGAGTATACGGCTTCCATAGGTTCGGAGCTTGCAGCTAGGCTATACGGTGGGGAGATAATAGCTAGGGGTATAGAGGATTATCGAGATAACTATACGAGATTCTTCCTCCTAGGATGGGAGGATTCACCTTGCGCCGAAGGTTGTAAGACTTCGATAATATTCTCCACTCCTCATAAACCCGGAGCTCTATACAGAGCTCTATCAGTCTTCGCCGAGAAAGGGATAAATTTGACTAAGATAGAGTCCCGCCCGATTAAAAGCAGGCCTTGGGAATATCTGTTCTACCTAGATTTCGAAGGTCATAGGGAGGATGAAGTTTGCAGGCAGGCTATAGAGGATTTGAGGGGGAAGGCTCTATTCCTGAAGATTCTAGGCTCATACAGGAAGATAGGTTGACCCTAACTGTAGTAGGCTCCGGGGGGATGGGGCGTCTCCTCTCGCGTTTACTTAAAGCTAGCGTACACCGACTTATACTCGTGAGTAGGGATGTAGATAGGGCAAAGCTTATCGCTAAACGTATAGGTGTCGATTGGGGTGGATACGAATCTACAGCGTGTGCCGATATATGCGTAGTCGCCGTCCCGCAGCGGTTCGTCGTAGATACCGTGTCGAAGATATCTCAGGAGTTGAAGGCTGGGTCCATCATCGCCGATATATCATCCGTGAAGACATACATTGTACCGAAAGTTCTTAAGGTACTGCCAGACCACATCGACTATATAAGTCTGCATCCACTCTTCGGTCCATCTGTTAGGAGGTCTCCTAAACTTAAAGTAGTCGTTATACCCGTTAGATGCTCCAAGCTATCCCTAGATAGATTTATATTGGTACTGAGGAACGCAGGGCTAAACGTGATACTCTCTACTGTCGAAGAGCATGATCGTATAATGTCTGTTATACAGTGTATCCACCATCTCTCATATATGGCTCTAGCCTTAACGTTGATAGAATATGTTAAGCCTGAGGATATATCTAGGTATTCTACAGCATCTCTAACCCATACTTTAAGAATGCTTAGAAGGTTTAGGAGGATACTTGACGTGGTAAAGGAGATACAGGAGTCGAATCCATACTATGGAGAATGTAAAGTTAGTTTCATCGAATATGTTAGGCTTCTAAGCTTAATCGATGAACGGGCATGGAGCATGCTCAGAGATGCTCTAGATAAATTATCAAGGATAGAAGTATAGTATGGATAGCCTCACTCTTCTAAACCTGACATTCTACGTATCCTTCTACCGACTACCTCGATCGGGTGATTCTCTATCTCTGATAGTAGCTTCTTAAGGGTAGGCATACCTGACTTATACTCTCTAATCCATTCCTCTGCATACTTCCCGCTCTTCACATACTCGACTGCTCTACGCATATTCTCCTTGACATGCTGATCTATAATCTTCGGCCCTACAGTTAAACCTCCATGCTTAGCTGTATCCGATACGCTTTTAAGCATTTTCGTGAAGCCTCCCTCGTATATTAGATCGATTATAAGCTTAGCTTCGTTGCACGCTTCGAAGTAAGCTAACTCTTCTGGGTAGCCTGCTTCGACTAAGACTTCGAATCCACTTTTTATAAGCTCTATGAGGCCTCCTACAAGGACCGTCTGCTCACCTATAAGATCGCTTTCGGTTTCATCCTTGAACGTAGTTTCTATGATGCCCGCTCTAGTGCATCCTAAAGCTTTAGCCATAGCTAAAACCTTATCCCAGGCTTCTCCGGTATAGTCTTGATGCACTGCTACCAGCGCAGGTGTACCAAACCCTTTAACATATAATTCACGAACCTTGGGTCCTGGAGCTTTAGGCGCAACCATAACTACATCCACGTAATCTGGTGGGATTATCTGTCTGAAGTGTATGTTGAATCCGTGGGCGAATCCTAGGGTCTTCCCAGGTTTAAGCTCCCCTTCTATATGCTCTCTGTAAACCTCGGGTTGAACCATATCCGGTATCAGTATATGTATAATATCCGCCTTCCTACATGCCTCAGCTATCGGGTATACTTCGAACCCATCTTCGGAAGCTAGCTTCCAAGATCCACCTCCAGGTCTAACACCCACTACTACTTTTAACCCGCTATCTCTAAAGTTTAGAGCTTGAGCTCTACCCTGACTCCCATAGCCTATGATAGCTATCAACTGGTCCCTAATGGAATCTAAAGATATATCCTCATCCCTATAGATTCTAAGCATAACTCACCATCTCAACTTAGTTTTTTCTCCATGAAAATCTGATATGCTCTCACCAATACCGATTTAGCCGTAGCCACAACCTCCCTTGGATCCTGCCCCGCCTCAGGCCTCACTTCGAAGCTTATAGCACCATTATAACCTATACCATATAGAACTTCCAGCAGCTTAGCTACATCTTGCTCATCGTTTATGGATCCTGGTCTATAGAATCCTGGATGCGTATCGTACAGCTTTCCATCTAAGTTTTTAGCGCAGCCTATATGGATATGACCTATGAGATCGCTATACTCCCTCAGCATTTCAGGCTTCTCATCGAGGAGTGGACCGTGGCTTAGATCCCATAGCAACGCTACATTACTACATCTACCCCTAACTTTTCTTAAGACGTCTGCTGCATCCCTCAAGCTTCCTATCAATCGTTTCCTATCCCATCTAGTATCAAAGCTCTCCAGTAATATGGTTATGCCATATTTCGACGCATAGGATGCGAGCTCTGCTAAGGTATCTGCCAGAGCTCCCATAGACTTATCGATTAAATCCTCGCTTGGATAGGGTCCGGAGCATAGAGCTAAATATTTAATACCTCTCTCACCAGCTACCCTCACCCTATCTTTCAAAACCTCTAAAGCTCTACCCCTCTCGGATTCATCTACAGATGATGGATTCACACCTTTAGCAAGTATATCTGGTTGAACCCCTACGGCAAAATCCACTCTATGCCTATAATCCTCTAGGATTCTCCAATCATCATCGCTTACATCGTAGAGCTCTACGAGGTCGAAGAATCGATCTTCAAGTATAGGTTTCAGCTTCTCTGCGACACCCCTATTCGTCTTCTGAAGTTCTGGATAAACCATAAACCCTACTATCCCGATCTTCCACGGGAATCTAGAAATCAACTCTAAATCTTTCACGCAGACTGACGTATAGAACATATGTTTCACCCTCCGCTCAACTATATCGCCGCTTAGAAGATAAATAAAAGTATATATGTAGAGCCTTTAGCAGCCCCTAGATCTTCTCCCCTCTAGCTAACGCGGTTATCCCTGTTCTAGCTAGCTCCTTTATCCCATACTGCTTCATAAGCTCTATGAAAGCGTTTATCTTATTGGGTCCACCAGTAACCTCTACTATCATACTATCCGGGACTACGTCGATAATTCTCCCACGGAATATCTGGGTATAACCTAGTATATCGCTTCTAGCTCTAGAATCCGCTACATGGACTTTAACTAATAATAGCTCTCTAATCACGCTCTCCGATGGGTTGAGCTTAGATATCTTAACGACTTCCACGATCTTCTGCAGCTGTTTAGCTACTTGCTCCATCGTCGCTTCATCCCCTTCTACGACCATGGTTATCCTTGCTAAATCAGGATTCTCCGTAGCACCTACAGATATACTCGAAATGTTGAAGCCTCTACGCCTGATGAGATTCGCTATCTTGAATAGAACCCCAGGCTTATGCTCCACTATTGCGGCTATTATATGCTCGCCCATAGCCCTCCTATCTCCTCCACATCATATCCTTCAAAGATCCTCCAGGAGGTATCATCGGTAGCACATCCTCCTCGGGATCTATGAGTACATCTATCACGGTCGTAACATCGTTCTTCAAAGCTTTAGCGAAAGCCTCCTTGAAATCGCTTAAACTCTCTACTCTAACCCCATCCGCACCGTATGCTTCTGCGAGCTTCACGAAATCAGGTATCCTACCAAGATGTACATGGCTATACCTCCTACGGTAGAATAACCTTTGCCATTGCGCTACCATACCTAGCACACCGTTATTTAACACTACAACTGTTACAGGTATATCCTCAGTTACCGATGTAGCTAGATCCTGCTCGGTCATAAGGAAGCTTCCATCCCCAGCTAGATCTACGACTGGTAAATCTGGTCTAGCAATCTTCGCTCCTAACGCCGCTGGGAAGCCGAATCCCATCGTCCCTAAGCCTCCCGACGTTATATACCCACCCGGCATGAGCGCCTTGAAGTGTAGGTATGCCCACATCTGATTCTGCCCGACCTCTGTCACCAGTATGGAGTTACGCGGCATAAGATTCCTCATCTCACGTATCACAGCTGGAGCTGTAAGCTTCCCGTCCTCGTACTCTAAGTATTCCTTAGCCGCTTCTACCAACTCGTTTACACGTTTGATCCATTCAGATCTACGAACATTAGGTTTAGATGCGTAGCTAACTATCTCGTCGTATATGGCTTTCAAAGCTCTCTTAGCATCAGCTACGATAGGTATGTGAACCCTGATATTCTTGTTAATCTCGGCTGAATCTATATCTATGTGTATTATCTTGGCTTCAGGGCAGAAGCTATCGAATCTACCTGTAGTTCTGTCCGAGAATCTAACACCCACAGCAAGTATCACATCCGATTCGCATATAACCTTGTTAGCTACCCCCCCATGCATACCAACCCCCCCGATGCAGAGTGGGTGATCCTCAGGTACCGAGCCTTTACCCATAAGAGTCGTACCTATAGGTGCCTGTAAGAGCTCTGCTAAAGCTATCAGCTCCATATACGCTCCAGATAGCTTTACGCCTCCACCAGCTAAGATGAATGGCCTCTCAGCTTCTATGAGGAGTTTAACCGCTCTCTTAACCTGCAACGGATGAGGATCCAGCTTAGGATTATATCCTAAAAGCTTCACGCTCTCAGGGAACTCCATATCGGCTTCCATCTGCTGAACATCTCTAGGTAAATCTATAAGAACCGGTCCAGGTCTACCAGTGGACGCTATGTAGAAAGCCTCCTTAACGATCCTAGGTATATCCCCTGCGCTTCTAGGCTGGAAGCAATGCTTCGTTATAGGTGTCATTATACCTACTATATCTGCTTCTTGGAATGCATCTCTACCTATCATACTCGTAGGAACCTGTCCTGTAATAGCTAACACGGGTGAGGAATCCATGTACGCGGTAGCTATACCTGTCGTCAGGTTAGTCGCACCTGGACCTGATGTAGCCATACAGACTCCAACCCTACCGCTAGCTCTAGCATATCCATCAGCCATATGGGCGGCGCACTGCTCATGCCTAACTAGGATATGTCTTAGATCCGCTTCATCGTATAGTGCATCGTAGACTGGTAGTATAGCTCCTCCAGGTAGACCGAATATCACCTTCACCCCCTCTCTCTTAAAAGATTCTATCAGAGCTTTAGCGCCTGTCATCCTAGCCATTACCTACACCTCCCAGTAGAAGGTTAGCTCCCTCTAATAACGCCTCTATACTCGCGATAACTATATCCTCACGAGCGCTGTAGGACGTAACGGTTCTATCACCCTTACTAAGTACGACCGATACCTCTACTATAGCATCGGTTCCACCGCTGATCGCTTCAACTTCATACCTATCCAGTTTTATAGGTTCGAGTAAGTTTAGAGCAGCTTTAGCAGCGTTCATAGCTGCATCCACAGGACCTACGCCTATCGCAGCGGCTTGAACAACCCTATCCTTAAACCTAAGCTTAATAGAAGCTGTAGGCGTGATCTTATCGCCTGTAACGACTACTAGCTCTTCGAGTGTTACGAATCTAGCCTTAGGTATACCCATAACGTTTTCAGCTATAACCCTTAGATCAGTATCTGTAACCTTCCTACCTTTATCACCCATAGTTTTAACCCGCTGGAATATTTCTTCAAGCTGCTCCTTAGTCGGGTTTAACCCCATATCCTTCAATATAGCTTCTATCCCATGTCTACCTGCATGCTTACCGGCTACAAGCCTCCTACGCCTACCTACAATCTCTGGGGGTATAGGCTCATAGGTTAACGGATTCTTAAGTATGCCATGCGTATGTATACCTGATTCATGTGTGAAGGCGTTATCCCCTACTATAGCTTTATTCGGAGGTATCGATACACCGGTAATCCTTGATACAAGCTGGGATACCTCGTATATCTTAGCTAGATTCAGCTTTACCTCGTATCCGTATAGTATTTTTAGTGTTACTGCTATTTCTTCTAGTGCTGCGTTTCCAGCTCTCTCACCTAGACCGTTCACCGTTGCATGAACCTGCCTAGCACCAGCCTCCACAGCTGCGATACTATTAGCGACGGCTAAACCGAAATCATCATGACAATGAACGCTTACGATCTTCTCAGGGAATCTCCCAGCGATATTTGAGAATAGCTTATACGCTTTACTAGGTGTCAATACGCCGACAGTATCGCAGATACATAGCCTATCCGCTCCGTTATTAACACCCTTCCTGAAGAATTCCTCTAGGAATGCTTCATCACTCCTACTAGCATCTTCAGCCGAAAGCTCGACTATCAAACCGTAGCTTTTAGCATACCTTACACACTTCTCCACTATAGATAAGACATCTTCCCTACTTTTACCAAGCTTATACCTGATATGTAGATCCGATGAAGGTATTACTAGATGGATGCTCTTACACCCAGCTTTAGCTACAGAATCTATATCTGCGATTACACCCCTACCCATACCGCATACTTCTGCTTTCAATCCTTGATCAGCTATCATCTTAGCTGCTGAAAATTCGCCTTCAGATGCAGCTGGGAATCCTACTTCTATGACATCTACGTTAAGCTCATCCAACGCTAACGCTATCTTAAGTTTCTCCTCTGGTTTCAAAGAGACGCCAGGGGTTTGCTCACCATCCCTAAGCGTAGTATCTAGAAACCTTAAAGGCTCGTTAGAAGTCTTCGATAAAATAACACCCCACGATAAATGATCCCCCCAACGAGGAAGAAGATAACATCATAACGCTAGATAAAAATGTTTTGGTTTAGGTCTAGATGTGATGTATAAATCTCATCGTATCTGCTGTCCATGTTCATCCGTCTCTACAACCATATTCTTCTAACTAGCCAGTCGACGTTAGGCATAATAATGCTTAAATCCTGACTGCAGCTTGAAAATTGGCTTTTAGGTGTGGATAATATGGGTGTAGTATCTATAGAGGATTTTAATAAACTGGATATAAGGGTTGGATACGTTATCGACGCCGAGAGAATCCCCGGTAGGAGTAGGATAATTAAACTTAAGGTGGATATCGGCGGAGGAGAGATTCGTACGATCGTAGCTGGTGGAGGGGAATACTACAACCCTGAATGGTTTAAAGGTAAGCTTCTAATAATACTCGTAAACTTGGAGCCTAAGAAGATTGCTGGTGTCGAATCTAGAGGTATGGCTCTAGCCGCGATGATCGATAATAAACCTATATGGCTTACAACCTTCGAGCCTGTTCCACCGGGATCGAAGATACTATAGATATCCCTTCAACCATTTATCCCTTAAAGCCTTCCATCCAGTCTTTGCGTATCTAACACGTGTAAATGGATCCTCTAATACCCATTCGATAAGCTTATGGAACCTCGTAGATCCTGAGGTTAATGCAAGCTTAGACAGATCTACTCCATACCTCTCTAACGTTTTAAGGTATGCTTCTTCAGCTATAATCTGCGTTTCGCCTGTTATCTTCGAAGATTCAACCCTATATCCATCTTCTCTAAGTCTAGCTCTAACCTTAGATAGCACGTAGCCTCTACAAACTCTTATCAACTCATGCTTCGAAGCTCTTAATACGTTCAACCCGGCTGCGGCTATCCTATAAGCTTCATCCAAATAGCTTCTACGCTTAAATTCATCTTCCTGAAACAGTCGTAACGGGATTTCACCTATATACTTCTCCCCTGTTTCAATCCTCCTCAAAACTATAACGCATCCCCCTACGGGATCACCCCATCCAGCATCATCTATCTCTATCGTCAGCTTACCCTCGCCTCCTTAAACTTGGTATATAATAGTATGCTATGGTGCATACGCGATACCAACCTATACTCAAGATTGATCGCTATAAAAGACGGCTATACCTCTATATCTATCTTAACCGTCGGATAGTCGGATGATGATGTACACGATTTAGGAGAATAATATAATTCCGTATATCACTATCCATAGGTTGCTTAACCTAGCTAGGAAGACTACGGTCGATGTATTTCAGGAAAGCTTAATCTATATAGTCGATGCGATTTTACCTTTAAGAGGTGTGTTCGCGGTTTGAGCTTAGATGATATAGTCGGTGGGATGCCTCTAGTAGATGTGCATACTCATATAGACTTCAGGAATCCTACAGCTTCAGATCCATCTCAGATATTGCTCTACCACTATATAGCTACCGAGCTTAGATCTGTAGGGATACCCGTCGAGGATATTCGAGCTAGGAGTAGGGATCCGGTAGGGGATCTCATCGGATACTTCAAGCTTATAAGAAATACGGCTACATACTGGTGTCTCAAACGTATATTATCCGATCTATATGGTTTCGATTCAGATCTTGAACCAAGCGGCTGGGCTGAGCTTAGAGAGGATATGGTTTCAAGATCCTCCGATCCGACCTGGGCTCGTAAGGTTTGGGAGAAATCGAGGGTGGATAGGATATTTCTAACGATAAACCCGTTAGTAGAGGTTAAACCTGAATTCGATAGAAGGATGTATGTAGCTTCGCTTAGACTTGACCCGCTCGTAGGAGGCTTATCTAAGGAATCCATAGATCAGCTCGAGAAGATATCTGGAAGCTCAGCGTCGGATTTAGAGAGGTTTAAAGAGCTTCTCGCAGATAGGTTTAAAGCGTTCGATGGGATGGCTGTAACAGCCGCTATATCCTTCCAAAGCTTCGAAACCTATAGGCTAGCACATGAGGCTCTGGCAGATGAAGCTTACGCTAAGCTTTACTCAGATAGACCTCTATCAGGTGTGGAGAGGGTTCATCTAAGATCTGCGGCTCTATCAGCCGTACTAGATTTATGCCGTGAATACAGGCTTCCGATACAGATAATGATCGGGGTTGTGAGGGATCTACCTGGAGCTTCACCTCCGGATCTAGCTGTATGCTTCAGACAGAAAGGTCTGCTATCGCTATGTAGATTCTTCCATCATTATAGGGATGTAGATTTCCACCTCATCTCAGCGTATAGGTTTCAATCCCATGAGCTTACGGTTATAGCTAAAAACTATCCGAACGTCTATCTCACAGGGTATTGGTGGTACTGCTTCTTCCCTGAAAGCATAATGCAACATCTACTAGAGCGTTTACAGCTTATACCTATGGGTAAGATATGTGGGTTCTTCAGCGATGCGTACGTACTGGAATGGATCTATGGAAAAGCAGCTCTTACACGGAAGATGATAGCTGAAGTCTTAAACTATATGGTCGATAAAGGCTTCTATACAAAGGATCTAGCCGAGGAGATAGCAGTATCCCTGCTTGCAGGGAACGCTAAGCGTCTATTTAAACTATAGATGAGGTCGTCGCCTAGATTTCTATAGACTCACCTATGGATAGCACTTTAACCCTGTAACCTCTAGCCTCAGCTTTTCTTCTAAACGATTCTGGATCCGCTTTTATCTCTGGGAATGTATTGAAGTGCATAGGTATCGTAAGCTTAGGTTTAATCCTATCTAGAGCTTCGACGGCTTCATCAACATTCATAGTGTACGTTCCACCTATAGGTATCAAAGCTAAATCCACCTCTACGCTTAACGGTTTTACAGCATCTAGATACGTATCACCGAGGTGGAGCAGCCTCACGCTACCATACTCTACTAGGTACGCTATAGGATATCTACTCTGAGGATGGCTAGCATTCAAAGCAGTAACTTTCACACCGTTTAGATCCATAACCTCACCGGATCGAATAACCCTAACACCAGGATAGCTAACCGATGGAGGCCCGACTATAATCTTAGGCTTAACCTTAGAGAGGAAATCCGTATCTGCATGATCGAAATGCTCATGTGTGAGAAGTACTATATCTGGTCTACCTTCATACTTAGGTGCAAGCCTATTACCTTTGAAGTATGGATCTATTAGTACGGTCTTTCCGTTAGAAATCTCGAAGCATGCATGACTAAGCCACCTAACACGCATAACCCTTAACACCCTAGATATAGCTGCTACAATCTACGTTAAATATTTATCTTGATCTCTCGAGTAGTAGATCCTAGGAGAGGGGCCGTAGTCCAGCTAGGTCAGGATACGCGGCTTGGGCCCGCGTGGTCGCCGGTTCAAATCCGGCCGGCCCCATATATCGATCGTATCCCCCTGTTAGCTACCGGTATATCATCGAGATATCGTAATCTTAGTTTATATAGTACCGATTACCCATGTTTTACTATGGATTGAAAGCTATAGAAGTATCAGATTTAGTGAAGATTTACGATGATGGTACGGTAGCTTTAGATGGTTTAACGTTCACGGTTGAACCTGGTGAGATCTACGGTTTAATAGGTCCTAATGGAGCTGGTAAGACTACCACCCTAAGGATAATAGCTACTCTGCTTAAGCCTACCTCCGGTCTTGTTAAAGTTTTAGGATTTGATGTAGTAGACCAAGCCGAGGAGGTTAGACGTATCATAAGCTATCTACCGGAGGAAGCTGGCGTGTACGGTAACCTTACAGGCTACGAGTATCTAAGCTTCGTAGCAAGCTTATACGCTAGAAACGAGGATGAAGCTAAGGCTATGATCGATGAAGCTCTCGAGGTATCCGGTTTAGGCTCTAGGATTAGGGATAGGGTTAAAAGCTATAGTAAGGGTATGCTTCGTAGACTTCAAGTTGCTAGGACCCTGATGGTTAAACCTAAGCTGGCTATCCTCGATGAACCTACAAGCGGTTTAGATGTGTATCATGCACACTATGTAAGGAGATGTATACGGAGGTATGTCGATGAATACGGGTTAACCGTACTTATCTCAAGTCACAATATGCTTGAGATAGAATATCTATGCGATCGCGTACTACTCATACATAAGGGTAGAGGTGTGGATGAAGATTCACCTAGATCGTTGAAGGATAGATATGCGTCCAGCAATATGGAGGAGGTCTTCCTTAAAGCGGTTGGGTTGATATGAATCCTCTTAAAGCCCTTGTGGTTAAGGAGTTCAAAGACTTGTTGAGGGAGCCTCAAATTCTTCTAGGTATAATACTAGCTCCCATACTGATGCTAGGTATAATGGGCGTTATCCTCTCAACAGCCTTCTCATCCGTTAGGGAGGCTGCAGCCGGGAGGGTATCCTTAGCCGTATTAGATCTAGATAAAAGTGTATATTCATCAGTTCTCATCGATATGTTGAGATTTACGAATGCATCGATCTACACCGTAGATTCTAGGAGTATAGATGAAGCAATAGTCGAAGCTGCGTCGAGGAATCTAAAGCTTCTCTTAGTTATACCCAGCGGATTCAGCGAGAATATAACTTTAGGCGTTAAAGCTAGGCTTCAAGTATACTCTGCTATCGAAGGCTTCTCTCTATCATCAACGATACCGTCGTCAGCTATCCAAGCATACATCGTAAGCTACGAGCATATACTAGTATACGATCTACTACGGAGGATAGCACCTAGCATCGACCCGAGTTTCGTATTGGATCCTATAAGCTTAGATGAATATACTGTTCTACGCGGGTCTATCATAAAGATTCCACCGGCAGCGGTATTTCAGAGGCTCTTCGGTCAAAGCCTTATGCTTCCATTCTCGATGTTCATGGTGGTGGTGGTAGCTATGCAGATAGCAGCCACTAGCATGGCTAAGGAGAAGGAGGGTAAGACGCTAGAGGTTCTACTCACATTACCTGTTAAACGTATATACATCCTCATGGGTAAGCTTGCGGGATCGATACTGATAGCTATCATAGGTTCGATCTCGTATCTCTCTGGCTTCGCTATATACATAGGCTCCTTCTCACTTATCCCTGTAGAAGAGCTGGTAGGGTTGGATTTACCAATGGAATCTATCAAGATAATGGAGATACCGCTCCAAGGCTACATAATTATGGGTATTCTACTAGTCTTATCGCTTATAGCGTTCCTCTCGATAGCTATAGGCTTATCAGCTCTAGCAGATGATGTTCGAAGTGCTCAAAGCCTCCTAGGTTTAGTATTCATACCTTTAGTAATACCCTTTATGTTTTCGATTTTCGCCGATATAAATTCCCTCCCAATCGCCTTAAGGATTATGGTATACGCTATACCGTTATCCTACCCTATACTATCTATAAACTCGATAATATCCGGGGATTACCTTACGCCATCGTTAGGTATAGCGTACCTATCGATCTTCACTATCGTTATCTTGTATATATTTGCGTGGTTCTTCGGAAGTGAGAAGATACTTACAGCCAAAATTAGGTTTATGAGGAAACCTAAAGTTAGCGATATTTAGAGGAGACTCGAAAGCTTCGATAAAGCTCCTCTAGGTTGAATCCTGGCATGGCTTCGGCTTTCGTAAACCCTAGATTCGAAGATATCGTAGAGCTATTCAGGAGAAGTCTAGCTGAAGGTATGGTTATGATCCTAGTTGGTGAGTGCAGCGTAGAATATAAGGGTAGGGGTGTTGCAAGCCTAGAATCCGGTTCGCGTATAGTTATAACTAAACCAGACGGCTCCCTGCTCATACATGCAGCGACTAGCGTAGAACCTGTAAACTGGCAGCCTCCAGGATCGAAGCTGGAGGTCCGCATCGAAGACGATAATCTAGTCCTATCATCTACTAGGAAAGCACCCTACGAGAATGTAACAGCCCGCTTCATATCCATATCACTAGTAGCGGTATGTAAGCTTGAAATCAAACCTAGATTCAAAGTCGAGATAGGCGAGGAAGCTATACGGGAAGCGGTATTAGCCGAGCCAAGCCTAATAGAGGATGGATTCAAACCTATATCTATAGAGAAACCGGTGGAGGCTGGGTTCATAGATCTATACGGTCTAGATAGGGATGGTAGATTGGTGGTAGTAGAGCTTAAAAGAGTGAAAGCCGATGTAGAAGCCGTAGAACAGCTTAAAACCTATATGGACTCGCTTACCGATAGTTACGGATCGGTAAGAGGCATACTAGCCGCTCCATCGATAACCTATAAAGCATATATGAAGCTGAAGGAGTTCGGGCTAGAATACAAGAAGATCGATATAGCTAAATGCATATCGATCCTAACATCGAGAAGAAGGCAGCAGAGAAAGCTGGGGGAATACTACGGAGATAAAAGTTAAAATTATCGAAGAGTAAGTAAATCTGTGAAGGAAGGACCCGTAGCGCAGTCAGGATAGCGCGGCAGCCTCCTAAGCTGTCGGTCGTGGGTTCGAATCCCACCGGGTCCGCCACTAAACCTGGAGGAAAAGTTGAGTAAAACTAATCCCTCTCGGAGAAGAGAGTTCTAGGATCGTTCTCTTCTACTAGAAATTTAAGGGTAGCTTATTTACACTTAGTCCATTGTTTTAAGGATTACGTATACGTATCCAGATTATGGATGGAACTTAAACCATTACATGGTTTCGGCAGAGCTTAAGCTAGTTTCTCCCCGCAGTTTAGGCAGAATTTAGCTTCGGATGGTATATCGCTTCCGCATTTAGGGCATTTCCTAGTAGGTTGTTGCTGTAATGAGCTTCCGCAATTTATACAGAATTTAGCTCCCGCTGGGTTTGTCGTACCACATTTGGGGCATACCTGTCCAGGCTGCATAGGTGATCCACAGTTCATACAGAATCTAGCTGTCTGCGGATTCTGGTATCCGCATTTAGGGCATTGTATCATAGGCTGAGTTTGAGGTTGAGGCTGCTGGAATAGTGGGGGTATTATAGCTATTCCTGCTCCGACAGCTGCACCTGGGCTTTGGGATAAACTTTCAGCTGCCTTCTGAACTGTCTGCATCCTTAAGACTTCATCCGCCGATACACCTGTTCTTAGGAAGAATATTCTATCCCTCCATTCCGGAGTCGTATCTATACCTTCAAATTTAACGTCTATAAGCTCTAACCCTATCCTTCTGAACGGCTCGTATAATATATTTCTAGCTAGAAGGCTTGTTTCATCGAGTTTCCCGTAGACTTCTACTAGCGAGTATTGACTTAAATTATCGATGAGCCTCTCGTTGAAGTATCCTCTAAGGAATTCTTGAAGCCTATCCGTCGTGTACGCATTTTGCCCTCCGATAACCTCGTTAACAAATAGGTTAGGCTCCTCCACTCTGAACCAGAAGCTTCCATAGAATTTAAGCGGTGCAAGCTCTTTAGTCTGACCCTGCGCTCCGAATCTACCTTGAAACTGCTTCAAAGATATAAATATAACTGTAGCTCTGAACGGGACTCTATCAAAGCCGGCTACCCTCGATAGTATACCCGTGAGTAGCGGTAGATTCGCTGTCGTAAGTACATGCCTCCCAGCTCTGAATACATCATAAGCCTTCCCATCCCTGAAGAAGACTGCAGCCTCATATTCGTGGACGATAAGGTTATCACCCCAGGTTATCTCCTCGCTCGGATACCTCCAAACTATATCCCCCTCTCTAGCTCCGATCCATTCGATAACCTTCGGCATTTATCCTACCACCCCTCTCAATACATCTATTCTCCTATCGATAAGGGAATCGAGTTCATCTATCTTAGATATCAAGCCGTCTATAATCCTTCTCCACTCATCGCTCCCAGGCTCTGATGCCGTTAAGGATCTTACATCAGATTTAATCGATTCAGCTTTCTCGATCAACCCTAGATCGTATTCGATTATAGATTCAATCTTATCCTCCTTAACCTTCACGGCGTCAAACAAGCCTGCATAGCCTGCTACAGCCCTATCTATACGCTGAGTAACCCTATCGAGACGATATGATAGTGTATCTATCCTCCAAGAATCTTCACCCGAAATCTTCCTAGCTACGGCTGGGTTTGATAAGCTCCTCCTCAAAATATTCTTAGCATCCCTCAACCTAGCCGCAACCTCCATCCTAACAAGCCTATCGCTCTCCCTCCTAACCTCCTTCTCCTTATACCCTCGATAACCTGGTATGTAGCTGAGGATCCTCTCTGTAAGGCTTATCTCTCTCTTCACTTTATCGATACGTTCCTCTACGCTCACCTCATCCTCCCCCAGTAAGCTGAGAATCCTATAAGGACTAGTACCACCAGTAGTATGCCTACGATCGTCAGCGGATGTACCAACGGGTATGTAACCGAGGATAAAGCTAAAGCTACCATAACCAAACCCCAATATAGATAGAATAACCGATCCCTCTTAAACCATAACGCATAGAGGACCGTATATACGCCTAGAGGACCTAAAACCCAGAATACGATATCTACCATATCGAACGCTAAAACGCCTACGCTATAAACGGTAAAAGCTACCCCTATCGAAGATACAATAACCGCGAGAGCTCCGACGGCGTATTCAAACTTTCTAAACCTATGGTTACCGCTCATACAGCTAATAGGTAAACATATTGAGTATATAAGATTATTTGTAATCTTTAAATCCCTAACAAGTATAGTATAGGGGCGAGTGGTAAGATTGCCGATCCTAGGTGGAATCGCGAAGAAGCTTACACCGCCTAAGATCAGGTTAACCCTGAAACTCGGTAAGGACTACTATGCGCTTGGAGAGAATCTAGAAGGTGAGCTACAGTTATCCTCCGACGAAGAAGTTGACGTCGAAGAGATTAGATGCGAGCTCACATGCGTCGAAGCCGTTAAAACTGTACGGTATGTAGAAGCTAGAGTTGGAAGATCAGGGTCTCCAGTTATGGTTCCCACCGAAACCTGGCAATCCGCTACCCTCTACTCAACTAAGATCGTGTTAAGCGGCCCTACACATATCAGTAAAGGCTTTACGGATAGTTACCGATTCAAGGTAAGCATACCTATAACATTGAAGCCGACATATAAGGGAGTTGATAGGAGGGTTACATGGACGATTAAAGGTGTAGCCGCTGTTGAAAATAGACCTGACGCTACGAGTAATACCGTAGAACTTCAGATAATCCAACCAGCCGCTCCGCCAGTGGTTAAAGAGAAGGAGATAGTGCGCGAGATAGTCGTAGCTCCATGCAAATACTGCGGAACACTATTCCCGGTTACAGAGACTACATGCCCCAACTGCGGTGCTAAGAGAACAGGTTAAACGGTCGTAACGTGAAGCGTAGGGATACCCCTCCAATTTTCTCCAAGAACTGAGTAACCCCAGCTTAAATCCCGCTCATAAACTGGGAATCATCTAAATGGCATATTTAGACCTAGGGATACTTAAGAAATCTAAGAAAAATGCTGGTAGCTTAAAAGAGGCTTATTTGAAGCTTCTTTTCAGCATCGGCGAATAGAAAGGTCCCAGAAATAGAAGAAGAGTGATTTCAGATTGATTATTTAGAAGGTACGCCGGGGGCGGGATTTGAACCCGCGCGGCGCATATGCGCCACAGGCTTAGCAGGCCTGCACCCTACCAGGCTAGGTGACCCCGGCTTTCTATACTCAATACTATCGAAGGCTTACTTTCGTATAAAAGGTTTAATGCAGGCGGGGATTTCATGGAGCATGGTATCTTCGATTTCACCTACCAATATCTAGTGGTTCTTATCTGAGGGGCATCTGTTTATTAGTTTTTCTTCTAGTGTATGCTGTGAAATGTTAAACTTTAAATTTTATGTAGTGTTTTCTATGTTTTAGGTGTGGGCGTTGATCATGGGTAAAAGTACTATCGCTGTTTCCATTATAGCCGTTATCTTATCTATTTCATCGATCATGCTATACAATAGGGTTTCTGTTTTAGAGGGTATGTATGAAGCTAAGTCTATGGAGTGTGATGAGCTTAGATTTGCATACGCATCGATCCTATCCGAATATGAGTCTATGATTTCGGATTATCTTAAATTGAAATCGAATCACACGATGTTATCCGATCTCTATGAGAAGCTCCTCTCAGATTATCAAAACCTCTTATACGATTATCGGAATCTATCTTCAGATTACCTAGAGCTTACGAAGACTCTCGTCTCGCTTAATATGAGTTATAGGATCCTATACGATGAGTACAACGTTACTAGAAATAATCTTTCCCGTCTTCTCGATGATTACGAGGGGTTGAAGCATATGTATAGCGATCTATTCCGCGATTATACTTCGCTGCTTGAGGAATATAGCATTTTAAGAACGAGTTACGAATCTCTAAAAGCTAGATTATCAACCGGAGTTTTCGAATCATTTGTTAGAGATTATTTAAAGCTTATAGATGAGGTTAACATACATGCTATCCATCCCAAGAGGGAGGATTTACTTCTCATAACACCTTATGATGATAGGGTTAGGAGCCTCATGCTACAGGTTACCGGTGGATGGAGCGGCTACTTCGATCTAAATGAAATATCTATGGAGGTGAAATCACTATTCGATTGGGTTAAAGGTAATGTGAGGTATAGGAGTGATGGTCTCTATCCACTACTTCCCTCTGATCCGAGCTTCCCACCGATATACATCTCAGATATGTGGCAGTATCCTAATCAGACGTTAACTGTTAGGGAGGGTGATTGCGATGATCAAGCAATCCTGTTAGCTAGTATGCTTTCAGCTTATTTCCAAGGAAGGATTAGGGTTGAATGTATAATCGTCACCGATCATATGGCCGTCTATACACCTTTCGAGGGTGGGAGGATAATGATACTTGATCCGGCCACAGGGTATTATACTGGTAGTCCTGGTATGCCTAGCTTCGCCGATGTAAGGATGGAGGTTTACCGTTGGATAAGTAGGCTTGAAGATATGTTCGGTAAGAGAATCGATGTCAAATGGGTATTCTCTGATAGGATCTTGAAGTTATTCTATAATACTGAAAGCTTCATCGAATGGATATACGAAACGACACGGTAAAGTTTATAAGCTATAGTTTAGCCACTATCCTTGGCAAAGTTATGTCGTTTACCGTTCTCGCGGTCGTTATAGCTTAGCTCCGAGTTGGAGGAGTATCCTAGGTATGGCTAGCATAAAGTCTTATTCGCTCGAGAACTATCGGTTTAGGAAGCTTCTAGAAGAGCTTAAATCTAAGGTCGGTAGAGGTACCGAGCTTATAAGCCTCTACGTACCTCCAGGTAGACCTATACATGAGGTTATAAATGGTTTATGGCAAGAGTATAATACAGCTTCTAATATAAAGTCTGATAGGACTAGGAAGAATGTTCAATCTGCTATAGAGCGTGTGATTCAGAGGCTTAGATACTTTAAGAAGACGCCTGAGAATGGCCTTGTAGTATTCTGCGGAGCTATACCCCAGGATGGGGAGGGAAGCGAGAGGCTTGAAGACTATGTGATAATACCCCCAGAGCCTATCAATGTATCCTATTATGGATGTTCCTCCACATTCTACTTAGACCCTCTATACGAGATTATCAGGGAGAGGGAATCCTACGGTGTCATAATCCTAGATTCGAGTGAAGCTAGCTTCGGTATAATCTCTGGTAGAAGGATAGAGCTGGTTAGAGAGATAACTTCAGGTATACCTGGCAAGCATAGAGCTGGAGGGCAATCTGCACGTAGATTCGAGAGGCTTAGAGAGATGGAGCTTAACGAATTCTTCAGGAGGGTTGCTAAGTATGCAGATGAATTATTCCTAGATAGGAGTGATATCAAAGGTATACTCGTAGCAGGGCCTGGACCTACTAAATACGAATTCCTAGATAAGGATTACCTCAACTACATGTTGAAGCAGAAGGTGGTAGGAGTAATAGATACGGCGTACACCGGTGAGGAAGGTCTACGCGAGGTAGCGAGTAAATCTGTGGATATACTTAGAGGCGTAAGACATATGGATGAGAAGAGGATCGTGCAGAGATTCTTTAAGGAAGCTACGTTGGGTGGTGGGCTTGCAGCTTACGGGGAGGATGAAGTTAGATCTCTCATGGAACGCGGGATGGTGGAGACTCTCATAATATCTGAAGGCGTAGATAGGATGAGGGTTACCGTCGAATGCGGTGTCTGCAGTTATACGGATAGACGTACAGTTAGGGCGGTAGATCTATTCGCTTTCGAAGCTGAGCTTTCCAGATCCAAATGCCCGTCATGCGGTAATCAATCCTTAAAGATTAAGGAGAAGAAGAATCTCATAGATGATTTTATAGAGTTAGCTGAGCGATACAATGTTAACGTAGAATTGATATCTACAGAAACAGAAGAGGGAGAGATGTTCCTTAAAGGTTTCGGTGGTATTGCCGCTCTACTAAGGTATAAGGTTTAGGATCTGAATCTAGGATTAATTCTTCTACGCAGCCTCTCTATGAACCCTTCCTTCACTCTCACGAAATCTACTGATTTATCCGATCCTCTCACCCTCACGCTGAATCCTTCTGGAAGCTTCACCGAAGATATCCCGTCCACCGATACATATAGATCCCCTCTAATAGATCTAAGCTCCACCGTGGAATACCATGGTGCTACATACGGTTTGAAGCCTGGCGTTAACGGTGATACAGGAGTTAGTATGAATGCCTCCACCCTAGGATCCAGTATGCATCCTCCACAGCTTAGAGAATATCCTGTAGAACCTAGCGGTGTAGCTACAAGTATAGCATCTACTCTATCTAAAGCTATAACCTCCCCCTCCACCCTTACCTCTAGATCTACAGTCTTTAAAACATCCGTTGCTCCAACCCTAACCTCGTTTAAGGCGTATGGCAGACCGACGTTGTTCTCTAGGAGCTTATAGGATTCCATCCTATACCTACCCTCTAATAGCATATCCACCGCTTCTAAAGCTTCATGTAGATCGCAATCCGCTAGGAATCCTACTAGTCCAGCTCTGATAGCGAATATAGGTTTAGATAAGCCTGTACTATGTAAGGCTCTTAGGATTGTTCCATCCCCTCCTACCGCTACTAGCAGATCGAATACACACCCCGGATGCCATCTAGTACCTCCGATCCTTTCGTATAGTTTATCCTCTACTAGGACGTTCACCCCCCTATCTTCAAGAATCTCCTTAATCTTAGATGATACGGTTAAGGCATCATCTAGATCTATGCGTGAGAATAATGCTATGGATTCTATCTTAAGCAAGATTCATCATGAAAACTTTAGGGATTCTAAAGGGGATATTAATATTTATAGTGCTTCAACTATACGCTTCCAATCTACATTCTCCCTAAACAGTTTATACGCTATATCCACCCTTCTCTTATCACCCGGTTTAATCCTACCCACGAGTTCTCCTACAAGCTCCACGGTAGTGTAGGTATCGTACGGGACCAATATGACAGGGACACCTTTCTCTTCAGCCCTAGCTAATACCCTTACATCCGGATATAGGTTACCCGTCAATATCAGCACTGATGTATCAGTCTCTAATGCTGCGAGAGCTATATCGGCTCTATCACCCCCAGTTATAACAGCTTTATTTACCGCCCTCCTAAAGAATGAGAGAGCGGATTCAAGGGTCATAGCTCCTATCATAATCTCTTCTACGATACCGTCTAGTTTATCTTCGTGAACTAGTATCTCCCCGCCTATACGTTCATATATATCTGCCACCGTAGGTGCTACTAGCTCGGCTCTCCTAGGTATAACTCCCAAGACATCTATCCCGTGCGATCTTAGTATCGACGACGCTATACCCCTCGCTCTCTCGATCACATATCTCCGAACATAGTTCAATACGACGCCGATCGTTTGCAATCCTTCAAGCTTCATATGCTCATGCATCTGTAGGATGCATCCTACATCTACATCAGACTCAAATAAGGATATTATCACAGCTTTACATCCAAGCACCTCCGCTATGAACCTGTAAGTCAACCCCGTAAGATAATTGAAGCCTGTATTCCTAGGAGCTTCCACTATAATTATATCTTTCCCGTCAGAGAGTTTGCGGTAGGCCTCATTTATCCTAAGGCATACATCTTGAAGTTTACCTTTAGCTATATCTTCTAGAACTCTATCGCTAGCTACATATGGTGTGATATCCTCTAAACTATCTTCTAAGCTTAGAACATCCTTCATAAGGATGGAATCTTCATCCATATACTCGCCCTTAGATAGACTGGTTCTCAAACCTATCGGCTTCATATAGCCTATCTTATACCCTTCATTCCTCAAAGTGTATGCTAACCCTACGCAGAACGCTGTTTTCCCCGAATAATCCCTCGGAGAGACTACGTAGAGCCCTTTACATCTAGACATAACCTAACCTCCTCACATAGATAAGGTAATCTTAGCATCCACAGCTATACAACCTTTTCCCTTCTCGTATACGAATATAGGGTTTAGATCCATATCGGCTATCTCCCTGAACTCTGTAGATAACAACCCAACCCTAACTATAACATCGACCAAAGATTCTATATCCGATGGCCCTCCCCCTCTTACACCTCTTAGAAGTGTATATGACCTAGTCTCCTTTATCATATCCAATGCTTCTTCGGTTGATAGCGGTGCCACCCTGAAACTTACATCCCTTATGAAATCCACATATATCCCTCCTAAACCGAACATTATCAGCGGGCCGAACTGCGGGTCTCTATGCATACCTACTATGACCTCCATACCTCTAGCCACCATCTTAGATACTTCGACTCCGTAGATATTCGCTCTAGGCATATACTTTCTCGTGTTCGATACAACTTCTTCGAATGCATCTGCAACCTCGCTAGGAGAATTAAGGTTAAGTTTCACACCTCCTACATCCGTCTTATGAAGTATCTCAGGTGACGATACCTTAACCACTACAGGATAGCCTATCTCTTCAGCTATCTTAACAGCTTCTTCAGGTGTTCTAGCTAAACGGCATGATACCGTCGGTATATTGTACGCTGATAATATTTGAAAGGCTTCATAGCCTAAAAGGTTAACCCTCCTCTCCAGCTTGAATCTCGATAGTAAAGTTTCTACGAACTCTCTATCTACATCCTTCAGCTTCTGAGGTTCAGGTATATTTCTTAACTTTTCTATCGAACGTTTATAGTTGAAGAGTAAGCTTAAAGCTGAAGCAGCATCATCTGGGAAATCGAAATCGACTATACCTGATTTCCGTAGTATTGCTTTAGCTTCGCTCATCTCCTCTCCTCCTATGAACGATGCGAGTATGACTTTATCAGGATATCTACTTTTGAGTTCAGCTAAGACTTCAGCGGTCTCTCTAGGTTGACTCATAGCCTGAGGTGTAAGTATGACTATGAGTGCATCTACATTCCCTCTAGCTAATATGGTCTCAAGTGTTGTACGATACCTTTCAGCATCTGCGTCTCCAAGTATATCGATAGGATTATGGAGTGAAGCTGCGGGTGGAAGCTTAGCTCTAAGATCTCTAGCAAGCTCTATCGGTATAGGTTCAAGCTCCACACCATAGCGTTCGCATGCATCCGTAGCTAGTATACCAGGTCCACCAGCGTTAGTAACTATGACTGTGCTATAGCTTTTAGGTATCGGCTGTGATGCGAATAGTCGTGCAGCGTTGAATAACTCCTCTAAGCTTCTAGCTCTTACAATCCCACACTGCTTGAATACAGCTTCATAGGCAGAATCACTTCCAGCTATCGATCCTGTATGTAGAGATGCGGCTACAGCTCCATGATGCGATGCACCGGCTTTAACGGCTATCACTGGTTTAACCGATGAGACCGTACGAGCTATCATCCTAAACTTATCACCGTTAGATACGCTCTCTAGGTATAGGAGGATAACCTTCGTATTAGGATCCACACATAGACTCTCTATGACATCCGATTCATCTATATCCGCTCTATTCCCGAGTGTTACGAATCTACTGAAACCTACACCGACCGATTTAGACCAGTTTAATATACTCGTAGCTAGAGCTCCACTTTGCGATATGAATGCGATAGACCCCTTCAACGGCTGTGTTGCCGCAAAGCTTGCATTCAACGGTGTATACGTATCTATGAAGCCTAGACAGTTGGGTCCTAAAATCCTCATACCATACCGGCGGCATACTGTTTGAAGCCTCACCTCCCTAACCAGTCCTTCAGGTCCAGTCTCTTTAAACCCAGCCGATACCACCACTAGGTATTTCACACCTTTCCTACCGCATTCTTCAGCTACATCCACCACCATCTGAGCTGGGATCGATATAATAGCTAGATCGATATCAGACGGTACATCCGATACTCTCGGGTAGCATTTAAGACCTAGAATCTCCGTAGCGTTAGGGTTTACAGGGTAAACCTCCCCCTTGAAGCCTGACGATATGATATTCGATAGGATCGCGTACCCTACCTTGCCAGGTATACGCGATGCTCCTATAACAGCTATCGTCGAAGGATTGAATAGCTTCTCCAACCCAGTCATGAAGCCTCTCCTTAAAGCTTTTTACGCTAATTAAGTTCACTCCTATTTATGAGTATTTCTCATAAATATTTGCGTATAACGTTTATCTCTAATCGTTACAGGCTTAGTTAGTTATTCTTATCAGACAGGGTCGGTGCGATATGAACCCTATGGATATCCTGCCATAATATCGCTACGATCCTCATGCCGGTATATTATCCGCTACATGTAACGCTGCTATGAGAGCTTTCCAAACGTTATCCGAGAATACGGTGAGGATTAGATCTCCATCCATAAGATTGAAACGTTCTCTAAGTATACGTGCATATATTTCGTTCTCACCTTTCAGATCCTCTACTACTCCAGGTATCTGTAGCCGTCCCTCCATATACTTTATAGTTACGAGGGCTTTAGCACCTGTCGCGATAGCTTTATCCCTTTCCTCCAACCCTAAACCTATATTTCCAGCCTTCCCACGTATATGTAGGATTACGGATGGCATATTCAACCCTAAGAATCCATGTCCCTGAATGGCGATACCCTCTATGGATCTCCTACTTAGGAGGTTGGATAACTGCTCATAACCCTTCTCGGTTAGCTTAACCCCCCTGTTCGTGATCTCCAATAATCTAGCGTCTCTCATGCGGTGTATCATACCTCTCACTATACCTTCAGGTAAATTAAGTATACGGGATAGAGTAATCCTCCCCATAGATCCGAGTTTATATAGGACTATTAAGACGGCTTCCTCGGCTAAACCCAGCATAGCGGTATTTCTAGTCCTTCTAGTCATCGCCGATTATCTCTGATAAATTAGATTATCATGAGGATCATAAAGCTTATCCTATGCATTCTAGGGAACTTAATTACCATTTCTCCATCCCCTTACATCTGCTATCTCCTTCACCATAGCTACAAGACGCTTTAGTGATAGGAATATTAAGATTTTTATATCGAGAAGAGTATTTTTCTCGATCTATCTAAGGTAATTTTTCTTTTAAAATGTTTATATATATAACTAAATAGCTAGATGTATTATATCTACAAGCTTTACATTTGGAAAATTTAGCCTATTCTGATTGTCTTCTTTCGCATCCCAAGCATATTTTTGATTTATTTCTGACTTTAACATTTTTCTAGAAGTGATCTTGCTGTTCTAAGCATAATCTATATAAATCGAAACTATATCATGATATATTTTAGTAAACAATCAAGCATCCTTTTCTTTCTTCATATAAGTTTCACGATTGATACGCAAATTGTTTTTAACCTCTACGTTTAATAATGTCCAGTAACGTTTCACCCTCTAATCTCAGGGTAACGGTACTCACCAGTCTAATCCTTAACAGAAGAGCCTATCTTGAGATCTACGATCTCTTATGAACCTCCCTCGGCAGTAGAGGCCCCGATTATCGCTAAACTTACCTAATAGACAAACTGTCTTTTTCTAAAGTTAATTATTCAAGAACCATTGAAGAATCCTCTCATGGAACTACCGTGAGGGATTTCTAGCTTCAGTGCGGGGCATGCTATCCTTCCAGCATCTCCTCTCCGCCTGTGAATACCCTTGTTAAAGCTGCCGATAATAGCGGTAATCCCTCACCGGTCTTAGCGGATACAGGTATAAGCTCTGAGAAAATATCTAAACTCTTCAATCCTTCAACTATACTCCTAGCCATAAAAAGCCCTTCATCTTTGATCGCCTCTTCAACATCTGCTTCTAGTATATCGAAATCTTCGAACCAATCTAGAATCTTCTCCCTAGTATCCTCATCCACTAGATCTGCTTTACTGAGAACATAGATTTGAGGTTCAAGTATCCTCGTGTATACCGCGACCGATAGGTATAGGTTCGATACGAAGTTTAGAGGATTCGCTGAGAAGGGAGCGTCTATAAGGTATACTATAGCTTTAGGATTCCTAGATATCTCTCTAACTATGAACGGACCGCTTGCACGGAAGGCGAACAATTCCAGCTGACCCGGCGTATCGACCAATATATACTCTGCACCCGTATCCTCTATCTCATCCCTAAGATCCTCTATATAGTTCGCTACGAGGTCTGAAGCCATCACGAGAGCACCGTTCGGTCCTAGCCCATACTCCTCCTGTATATCCTCGACCGATATGTAGGCTCTCACATCTATATCGGGGTTGTACGGTAGATTCAACACGCCTGGATCAAGGTTCACCGTACATACATCCTGCTCCTTCTCTAGTAGATACTCTGCTAAAGCTGAGGTTAGCATACTCTTTCCAGATCCCGCTGAACCTACTATGAAAGCTAAGAACATCTCCTGATCGTAAATCTTAAGAGTACTTGTAAATTAGTTTATCTGAAGTGCTATGAAGCTAGCCGAGATAGAGAAACTACTATCTAAAGTCGGTGGAGATTACGTAGAAGATTTGAAGGCAGTCCTCAAGCAGCCTAGTATCTCAGCTAGAGGTGAAGGTATCGATGCATGCGCGCACATGCTTAGAGATTTCATGAAGAATGCAGGGTTTAGTGTTGAGATGTGGAAGGTCGGCGACGCTAACCCGGTAATCTACGGAGAGGTACGTTCAAGTTCTCCTAAAACCCTGCTGATGTATGGGCATTACGATGTCCAGCCTCCAGAACCTCTAGAAGAATGGACTTCACCCCCGTTCGAAGCCGTGGAAAGCGATGGTAGGATAATAGCTAGAGGAGCTGCCGATAGTAAATCCAACGTGATGGCTATAATCAAAGCTGTAGAATCGTATTCTAGGCTGGGCTTCGATCTACCTGTAAACCTTAAAGTATTATTCGAAGGAGAGGAGGAGATAGGCAGCCCCAACCTACCTAGATACATCGAGATGTATAGGAGTAGGCTTAAAGCAGATGCGGCAGTATGCTTCGATGGGGGTCTCGATCCTAAAGGTAGACCTGAACTATGGCTTGGGCTTAAAGGTATGCTCTACGTAGAGCTTAGATGTAAGACTGCTAGCGTCGATGCGCATTCATCTCTAGCACCGTTGATAGATAACCCTGCTTGGAGGCTTATACAAGCTTTATTCTCTCTAAGATCCCCTGATGGATCGATCCTCGTAGATGGATGGTATGATGATGTACGCGTACCCATGGAGGAGGATATCAAACTCGTCGAAGGTATCGATTACGAGACGCTGCTAACAGGTTTAAAAAAGCATTTCAAGGTGGATCGATTCCTAAGCGGTGTCGAAGGTATAGATGCTTTGAAGAAGCTTCTATTCCAGCCTACATGTAATATTGCTGGCTTCAATTCAGGCTATACCGGTTTAGGTGTGAAGACGGTTCTACCTAAGGAAGCCTATGTTAAACTAGATTTCAGGCTCGTATACGATCAGAACCCGTATAGGCTTCTTGAGAATCTTAAGAAGCATCTAAAAGCTAAAGGGTTCGAAGATATAGAGGTGGAGGCTTTAAATTTCTTAGAACCATCTAAGACACCACCTTCCGCTCCGATAGTCGGAGCGGTAGCATCCGCAGCATCAGAGGTCTATGGTTTAAAGCCGCAGATCTATCCCAACTCTCCAGGATCTGGTCCAGACTATCTATTCACTAAGCGTCTAGGTTTAAATTCTGTATGGACTGGATGTGCTCCGCCGTTATCTAACGCCCATGCTCCAAACGAGTATACGACTAGAGAATCGTTCCTTAAAGGCGTGTTATTCGCTTCATCTATAATGGAGTGCTATAGCCGTTTATAGGTAGAGGTTTGAATTTGTTATGTCCGATTTGGTGTTTGATATAGAAGCTATACTCTTCGATCTAATAGGTACCTTGGTATACGTGGAGCCTGTAGAACATATACAGGAGAAGCGTATGATCGATTCTCTTATACGTTCGGGATTCGCTCTTGATGAAAGCTTCATAGATGTATATAGGAGGGTTTTCGTTAAGTATTCTAGGATAAGACATAGCTTGCTCGTAGAAATTCCGAATAGCGTATGGGTTGCGGAATCTTTGAGGATGGTAGGATATGACGTAGAGCCATCTGAGAGGAGCGTGGAGGATGCTGTAGAGGAATATTTTAAGCCGTATATAGAAGCGGCTAGACCCTTTAGATGCGTATACATGGTATTTGAGATCCTGAGGAATTCAGGATTTAAGATAGCTTTAGTATCGAATTTCACATGGGGGAAGGCTGTCAGGAGTATACTATCGAATCTTCTATTAGACCGATTCTTTGATTCTATATCCATATCGTATGATGTCGGCTATAGAAAGCCTCATCCAGCTATATTCATGAAGGCTTTATCGGAGATAGGCGTCGAAGCATCTAAAAGCATCTTCGTAGGCGATAACCCATATACAGATATCTACGGCGCTTCATCGATAGGTATGAAGACTATCCTAGTATTGAATCCGTCGGAGCAGTATGATGAAGCATGCTACGAAGAATACCTGTATGCTAGGGATCCAGACTATATCCTCGAAGATGTCTGCCATATACCGTCGGAAATACTAGGCTTAGAAGCGGGAAATGCTTAAAAGAAAGTCTGAAACCTTGTTTATGGTAATCTAATCTTGGTAGAATCCAATACTGATAGTAGGCTGAAGGTTGTATCGATACTACTAGTATCGATTGTAATGGTAACTATCGCTAAAGCCACCGCCGCTCTCCTAACCGGAAGCTTATTCCTGAAAGCTGAAACATTCGATTCACTCCTGGATATAATCAACATATCGATAATATACTTCGCCGTGAATTTTTCGATGAACCCTCCAGATAGAGATCATCACTATGGTCACGGTAAAGCTGAGAGTTTAGCCGCATTTCTCGAAGCATTATTCATACTATTCGTAGTCATGCTCATACTCTACGAATCTATACAGCGTATCTTAAACCCTACTCCGATCGGTAACTACTCCATAGGGCTATCCATACTCGCATCTATAATCCTAATAGACCTAGCACTGTTCATATACTCTAGGAGAGCCGCGGCACACCATCTAAGCCCAGCTCTAGAAGCTTGCTCCGTTAACCTGCTAGGCGATCTAGCTAGATCGATACCTGAGATAATCTGCTTCGCTTTCATAGCTTTCAGCGGCTTCTACATATTCGATGTAGCAGTATCCATCATCCTATCGATCATACTCGCTAGAGAATCGTATAAGCTCCTCTTCAAATCCTCAGGTATACTACTCGATAGAGCTCCCACAGGTATAGCTGAGAAGATATCCCTAATCCTATCGGGTTTAGATGTCGTGGAGAAGATTAAACGTATCAGGGTTAGGAGTTTAGGTGATAGGCTTCAAGTGGATTTATCCCTCTCCATAAAGAGCGACTCTAGCATAACAGAGGCTCACAGTATCGCAGATTACATCGAAGAAAAAGTTAGAGCTCTATATAGGGATGCGGATGTAACAATCCATATAGAACCACCACAAAAAGCGGATCTAGAATCGCTAATTAAGAATACCGTCTTCAGAAATCCGAAGGTTAGAAATATACATAGTATACGAGCATATACTGTCGGAAGTAAACTGGCACTTATATTTCACTTAGAATTAGATCCATCGATACCCTTAGATGAAGCTCATAGAGTATCAGAAGAGATAGAAGATAATCTGATGAGAGCCATACCGAATCTAGGATTCGTAAGTATACATACGGAATCAAGCTTAGAACGATCGGAAGCCACCCTTAAAGAGGTGGAAGATAGAGAGATGCTGACGGTCATAGAAGAAGCTAAAAGAAATATAGAAGGAATAGAGGAGATCCATGAAGCCACGGTAATCGAATCTAAAGGTACAAAAGTGTTAACACTACACATAGAGCTTAAACCAGATATACCGCTCAGAAAGGCTCATCAGATAGCTTCAAACATAGAAGTATACCTGAAAGAGAGGCTTAAAGTAGGCGAGGTCTACATACATCTAGAACCTAGAAAACCCTTAAATCAGGAATTAGATATAAAAAATACCGGTGATATGGACCCGTAGCGCAGTCAGGACAGCGCACCGGCCCTCTAAGCCGGTGGTCGCGGGTTCGAATCCCGCCGGGTCCGCTACTACTTCTCTGCTAGTTTCTAGGTTTATACGGGCTTCTTTTTGCTGGTAGCATGAATATTTCTACTAATAGCATGGTTTTCTCCGTAAGCTATCGCTCTTAGAAGCTGATTTACATTTTCTTAACCTGGCTTTTTCGCCGTCTTTATAGATTTTCGGTATCACTTCCGCTTTAAAGATACGGCTATAGATACAGAGCCTTTAGCTGGGTATCCCCTCGTCTTTGAAAAATGTTACTAAGCTAAGTAGAAGCTATCTAAAACTCGGATAACCCTTAAAGCCTCTCCTAACCTATCAACTAGGCATAGTTCGGATTATTCGGGAAATCTATGCTTCCTATCAATGTTTGAATCTGATTAGAAACTAGCTATTTGTTCTAGCCCCATACTTTAACTAAAGTAGAGCCTGATTGATGAATTACCTCTTAGATGCTGAAATACGATATTACTATATGCTTACACCTGGTGGCTGTGGGGGGTTGGCGGAAGCCTTAATGATATGTAGAAGTATACTGCTGAAGCGGTGAATACAGAGTTTAAAAGCCAGCTTATTATCGGCCCGATGTATGATCCGATGATCGGGATTAACGAGAAGCCATACGAGAAGATTGCACCTACAATTATCACTACTAGGATGAATACCACTACGTCTCCAAGATTCTTGATGACGAAATCGAATGCTTTTTTCGTGCTTTTGATAGCGTTCAACCTCTCTATTATCGCGATAACAACTATGAATATCGCTATGGGGAGTAGTATGACTGTTATACTGCATAATGCTGCGATTACAGCTGCGGTAATTAATGTGCCGATCCTGCTCATTACCCGATCTAAACTTCTCCCTAGATCTATCGGGCGGTTGTTAGCTGCATCGTTAACCATATCTACGAGCATGCATCCCGCTATGAAGCCTAAAATCGCGGCGATCAATGAGCCGAAGAGGCTTATGAACGGATTCGGTGCTTCGAAGTAGTAGTATCGTATCGGGAATAGGTATGCTAGCGTATTGAAGATTAATTGTATGATGATGGGGATAGCGTAAGGAGCGAATAATACCGGATTCTTTACCGAAACATCTACACCCCTAAGAATCGCCTCTATCGATTTAGACATAGTTTTATTTTTCATTTACCCTCTTTATTAAGATATCGATTACCCTTTCGGCTGTAGAAGCTTGCGAGTTTAAGATTCTAAGGCTTAGCCCTCCATATTAGATCACCACACCTTAGGAAAGCTACTAGGAGGGGTGACCTACACTTATCTAGGAACCGTGATGGATGAGCTTATTTAGGTCTATATCGTTTTAATACTTTATTCAAATGTTAAGGAAATGCTTTTAAGACAGTGCTTCAAAATAGAATTTACCGGTGGGTTATAGTGAAGAAGATGACCGAAGATAATCTGAAGAATGCCTTCGCAGGTGAGAGTCAAGCTCATATGCGGTATTTAATCTTCGCTAGAAGAGCCGAGAAGGAAGGGTTTACGAATATCGCTAGATTGTTTAGAGCGATAGCTTTCGCCGAGCAAATCCATGCCTTAAACCACTTGAATACGCTGGGTTTAGTACGGTCGACTATCGAGAATCTACAGCTAGCGGTAGATGGGGAGCGATACGAAGTCGATGAGATGTATCCAGCCTACGAGGTTGTCGCGAAGCTTCAGGATGAAAGAGGTGCTGGGCGTTCATTCAATTGGGCTCTTCAATCAGAGAGGATGCATGTAGAGCTTTACCAGAAGGCTAAGCAGGCTGCTGAGAGAGGAGAGGATATCAAAGCAGAAGCGATATATGTATGCGAGGTATGTGGGTATACAGTCGAAGGTGAAGTACCAGATAGATGCCCGGTATGTGGCGCCGTGAAGGAAAAGTTCGTAAGATTCTAATCTATTCCCAATTTTATCTTCCAATTGAGAGGGATAGTCCTATACCTACCTAGGTTCTAGCCTTATACTCTCTTTCGATAATCTGTTCAGCTAATCTATACGGCGTAAGCTTTAAGGGTTTAAGGACAGGCTACATACCATGTGGGGGTCCTATTATGGGTCCTAAGATCGCCTTCATAGGTGCTGGTAGTGCTAGATGGACTAGTAGGATCTTGGTTGATATATTCATGAACGAGGATGTACGTAATTCTGAGATATGGCTTATGGATATCGACGATTTCAGACTCGATATAATATCGACGTTTGCTAGACGCTATGTAGAGGAGCTTAGACTTCCTACGAAGATCTATGCGACTAAGAATAGGAGAGAGGCTCTTAGAGATGCAGACTTCGTTATATCTACAGCTCTACCGAAAGGATATACATACTATGAGACTATGAGGGATGTATCCGAGGAGTATGGCTACTATAGGGGGATTAATAGTGTTGAATGGAATTTCGTCGGCGACTACCATACTATATGGGGTTATTACCTATTCAAGCTACACCTGGATATAGCTAGGGATATAGAGGAGCTCGCCCCTAATGCATGGTTCTTCATAGTTTCGAACCCTGTCCTTGAATTAACAACTATGGTTGGGAGAGAGACAAAGGTTAACGTTGCAGGTATATGTCATGGATTTTTAGGCTATAGAGCTGCCATAGAAGTTCTAGCTATGCGACTTGCTAAGGAGAAACTGGGTAGGAATATAACTCCATACTGTGCCGCTCATAGACTTGAATGCTACCGTGAAATCTTCAATCTAATTGATTTAGATGATGTGGAAGTCGAGATGAAGGGTTTAAACCATGTTATATGGTTGACGAAGTTCACTTATGGAGGTGAAGATGGTTATAGGTATATAGGTGAATGGGTTAAGGAAGATGCTGAAGAGTATTGGAGTGTATGGAGGGAACATACGACTAATCCATGGGACCTAGATCTGTGCCCTGCAGCTATAGATATGTATAAGACGTATGGATACCTCCCCATAGGTGATAGCGTTCGTGGCGGTACATGGAAATATCATTGGGATCTTAAAACCAAGCAGTACTGGTATGGGCCATATGGTGGTCCTGACTCGGAGATAGGCTGTGCTATAAGGATATTACAGGTGAGGAGGAATATCGAGGAGATGGCTAGGATATCCTTCGATAAATCAAAGCCTGTATCGTCGTCAGTTCCATTGAGACCAAGTGGTGAAGTTATAGTAGCCCTGATAGACTCTATATATAATGATAAACCTATGGATAGCTATGAGCTACCATTCTTCGGAAGGAATATACGTGTACCGATATATGTAAACGTAATGAATAAAGAGGCTGTACCCAACATCCCTAGTGATGTAGCTGTTGAGACTCATGTAAAGGTTGATGGGAGAGGTATACATCCAATACAGGGTAAAGCGATCCCTGATAAACTCTATAAGTACTCCATACTACCTAGGATAATGAGGATGGAGTGGGCTCTAGAAGCTAACCTGAGGGGTGGGCGAGATAGCTTAATTCAATGGCTCATCGTAGATGTGAGGACTAAGAGTATGAAACAAGTAGAAGACGTTATAGATGCCATACTAAAGCTTCCAGGAAACGAGGAGATGGCTAAACACTTCAGCTAACCTTCCATCGATCAGAAGCTGACACCTACTTAAATACAGCTCTTTAATTAATATAATAATTGAATCGAGCCAGGGTAATTAAACCGCAAAGCTATATTTAAGTAGGTGTTCAGCAGAATTTTTCTCCGATTATATGTTTCTATATCTCCGTCCGCTACAATTCATTTTAGGTGTATGGATCTTAGTTGACAGTCTTACTGCTATGATACTAATATATCCCCCCTCAGATATATGGTTCGTCATACGTTTCATCAGGGTAGCTATAGGCTTTACGATACTTTTAGAAGCTCAAAGAATACGATTAAATCTTTTCGCGTACGTTAAAGGTTTAGAAAATCCACTTTATAGGCATATCCGTGCTTACACGAGCTTACTAAGCCTAGTAGGGGTATGGCTTATTGCAGATGGTTTGACAACCGGTCTACTAGGGTATACGCATCCGATACTACTATGGCAGCTTATACGTATCGCTAGGCTTGTCGCAGGCCTATTTCTAATCTTAACGAGCTTCCTCTATAGAACGCTTCAAGCTAGGTAGATAAATATTGCTAGCATGTGGAACCGGTTTCCCATGATAGGAAGATCGGTGCTCTCCGTGCATTAGATCCATAGCGTAAAAGGCAGCCCCCGGTTTATCTAGCTATCTTAAGAGTTTTATCAGTATAGATACGATTCATTTAGATAGCTATGAGGAAGATCGGGTTTGGCGTTATAGGTGTAGGTATTCAGGGGGAGAGGCATGCCGCCGCATACGCGAGGCATCCTCTAGCTAAGCTTGTAGCCGTAGCTGATATCGATAGATCTAGAGCCGAACGCGTCGCTAGGATGTATGGTGCTAAAGCATACTTTACGGATTACCATAAGCTGCTAGAGATGGATGATGTAGAAGCTATTTCTATTGCTACACCAGATTTCCTTCATAGAGGTCCATGTATAGCTGCTGCTGAAGCTGATAAGCATATCCTCGTAGAGAAGCCTATGGCTACCTCTGTAGACGACTGTCTAGCTATGATCGATGCGTGTAGGAGGGCTGGGGTGAAGCTTATGGTCGCATTCCATAATCGATGGAATCCTGTATTCGTACAGACTAAGTATGCTATCTCTAATGGGGATCTCGGTAAGCTTATATACGCTTACGCTAGGTTGAACGATACGATATACGTGCCTACAGGTATGCTTTCATGGGCATCTAAAACTAGTAGCCTATGGTTCCTAGGAAGCCATGTGATCGATCTCATACTCTGGCTCTTCGAGGAGAATCCTGTAAAGGTTTACGGATTCCAGAGAAGTGTTAAGCTTAGAAGTATGGGTATAGATACCCCAGATCTCTACGGATACATACTACATTTTAGAGATGCGGTAGCCTTCGGAGAGAATGTATGGATATTACCAGATGGATCACCCACTATAGCGGAGTTTAAGCTCGAGCTTATAGGGGATAGAGGATGCATATATACGGATCACTCTAGAGGTAGATCCATAGAGAAGGTTACCGATAGATATAGCATACCGGATACATATGTATACTACGATCTATACGGTAAACCCTCAGGCTTCACCGTCGAATGTATAAATCACTTCGTAGAGTGCGTAGTAGAGGATAGGGAGCCTATGGTTAAAGGCGAAGATGGCTTAGCAGTAACTAGAGTAATATCTTCTATACTGGAATCTATCGAGAGATCGACCGAGATTTATCTAAGCTAGCTTTAACGATGGTGGGATCTAAACCTGCCGTCTACAACTACGGTTATTCCCCCTATCTTCTGTGCCGAAGTAAACTTTTTACGAGAAGCTGAAGCTTATCTAGCTGGATATAACCTCGGTGAGGTGCAGCTTCCATGGGTAGCTTCGATCCTAGATCATTCATAGAAGAGAAGGTTGAATGGCTTAAGAGGGAGGTAGGATCTAAGGATGCTATAGTAGCACTCTCAGGGGGTGTCGATAGCTCTGTGACGGCTGTGCTCGGGTTTAAAGCGATAGGCTCTCGTCTAAAGCCTATATTCCTAGAGGATGGGTTTATGAGGATAGGCGAACCTGAAAGGGTTAAAAGCATCTTCGAAAAGCTTGGTATCGAGATACGTATCTACAATGTGGAAGACGAGTTTCTAGAAGCTCTCAGAGGCGTAAGGGATGCCGAGGAGAAGAGGAAGCGTTTCCGCGATACATTCTACAAGGTGTTCTCACGGATAGCTCGAGAACTTGGGGTTGAGATAGTCTTGCAAGGAACTATAGCCGCAGATATCGTCGAAACCAGGGGTGGTGTTAAGACTCAGCATAACGTACTCGAGCAGATAGGTATAGATCCGCTTAGGAGTTACGGATTTAAAGTTCTTGAGCCCCTCAGAGATCTATACAAGCATCAAGTTAGGCTTTTAGCTAGGGAGCTTAGCCTTCCAGATGAGATAGTTAATCGTAGACCGTTTCCAGGTCCAGGTTTATCGATAAGAATAGTGGGGGAGGTTACTAGGGATAAGCTCTCCGTGATAAAGAGGGCTACGGCTATAGTGGATGAGGAGCTTTCAGATATAAAATGCTTTCAAGCTTTCCCGGTTTTATTAGATGGGATGGCTACGGGCCTCAGGGAGGATGGGGGTAGAAAGTATGGATATATCATAGCTTTAAGGGTGGTTGAATCTGAGGATGCTATGACTGCTAGATACGTGAAGCTGGATTGGAGTAGACTCGAAAGTGTTAGGGATAGATTAATAAGAGAGATTCCCGAGATAGCTAGGGTTCTATACGATATAACCGATAAACCGCCGGCTACCATAGAATTCGAGTAGATACATGTAATCTAACGCATTAAACTTAAGATGATGAGTGATAGTAAGTATACGATTATAGCTGATGGGATCAGTCTCTTGTAAACCGCGTATATACTCGATCTATAGTATCCTACGGTAAGTACCAAGCATAGATGTAGAGGGGAGATCAAATAGGAGAATATTATCGATATGTAGACTGCGGATGCCGTGGATACAGACATATCTCCTATTACCGCAGATGCTATAGGAAGTACGAGAGCTATACCGGCTGAAGGCATAGCTGTCGCTAAACCCACCATCCACGCTATCGCTAATGCTATCGATACCGGTGAGAGATACATCGATGAGAGGTGTGGTAAAGCTGCATCTATCAGTCCTGAACGATTCAATGTATACCTGAAAATCATAACGCCTGGTATAGCTAGCGGGAGGCTTACGTTAACCCTCCTCAGAGCCTTTAACGCTTCGTTAAGCTTCATACGGGTGATAGCTATCGTGTAAGCTATAGCTACCGTTAAAGCTATAACCATGTTTAACCCTATGATGGTTAGAACGATTGCTATAGCTATAGGGGAGATATTCACTAGTGCACGGTATATCAGCTCACCGCTCCGCTTATCTATAGCATGATCCCTCGGGTTAGCTACTCTACATAAAGTTGCTACGTAACCTACCGCTACGTATAGCGCAAGTACCGGTACCTGCACTGCTATAAGATTATAAAGGCTTACACCTGATAGCGTCGAAGCTAGTATGATAGCTGATGAAAGTGGGTATACGAAGAAATTCCAGTGCCTAAACCATACGTTTACGAAGCTCTTCTCATCGCTATTTAAACTTAGCTTATCGGCTATATTATCTATCATCGGAGCTGATAGTAGAGCCCCGCCAGGCATAGGTAGGCTACCCATAATAGCTGGTATTATCGCTAGGATAGCTTTCGCGGATAGAAGTTTTCTTGTAGAATCTATCAGCCGCTGGATCATACCAGACTCGTTCATATATATGGCTAGGATCTGTATCAGAGCTACTATGGATGTAAGCTCCACTGTTTCCAAATCCGTTACAGCCTCTATGATGGTTTCTAGAAAGATAGCTGGGTTCATCATGGACACTAATGCTATAGCGACAGCTCCGATGAATAGTGCGAGGCCATAATTTACATGCTTAGTAACTAGTAGGACGACGGTTATAAACGGGATAGCTATGAGTATTAAGGGAAGCATAACTTGTTTAAACGTGGTTAAACACCCTATAAATCTTAGCTATGATGAGATGCCGTAGCGTTATGCTCGAGGCTTAGATCCATGCTCTATACGCATACTCCTATCTATACTACTACCCGTCTTCCTTATACTTCTCAGTTTCATATAGATATCATCCATCTAGGAGTAGAGGGGTATTCTCTTCGAATATGTTGTATAAACCTTTATAGAATGCCGATGTGGCGATAAATAGTGACTTGGTTTGGCAGCCTCCTTCATACGCGAAGTAGTATTGGAGAATTTTATGAGCTACGAGTATGCTAGAGTTAAGCTTGCACCTGGTTTAAACCTTATATGTGGACCGAACGGCTCCGGAAAGTCATCGATACTTCTAGGTATATCCGTAGCTCTAGGTCAAACTTACACGGAGAGGGCGAGGAGGCTCAGTGATCTTATAAGATGGGGTCGCGATATAGCGCGTGTAACTTTAATTTTCGATAATAGCGGTGAAGGGGAAGGTAAGCTTTTTCCTTCTATTAGATCCTCCACCGTATCTATCTCAAGGATACTCAGGAGGGATGGGACTTATAGCTTCTACGTGTTAGGTGAGGAGAAGCCTAAACTAGAGGTTATAGAGTTTCTAAGCAAGGTGGGTTTAGATCCAGATAATCCGTTTATAATAATGCATCAAGGTACGATAGAAGAATTTGTAGCGATACATCCAGAGGAGAAGCTTAAGCTTCTAGAGAAGGCTGTAGGTTTCGAAGATTATCGAAGAAATATACTGGAGGCTAGAAGTAGGCTCTCGAAGGTTCTATCAGAGGAGAAGATTATCCGCGAGAGAATAGCTGATGCTGAATCTACGCTAGAATACTGGCGTAGAGAATACGAGAAGCTTATACAGTATAGACGGCTTAGAAGGAAGGAGGATGAGCTTAAGCTAGAGTTTTCATGGGCTAGGATACTAGATCTCGAGGATAAGCTAGCTAAACTATCCAGTAAGGTTGAACTCTATAGTCGGAGGATATCGAAGCTTGAGAAGATATGTTATGATGCTAAGTCTAAGATCGCGGATGTAGAGAAGGATTTCGAGAGTTTGATCTTTGATGAGGATAGGTTATTTGAGAAAATCATAGCATCAGAGAAGCTTCTATCAATGCTATCTGAAGATTTACGTATACTCAAATCGTATGGAGGTAGGCTGCCGGCTGAATTTGAAGCTGAGGTTAGGGGTAAAGTTTCGGATCCAAAAAGAATCGAATCTGATCTAAGAGATATGTATAGAGCCTACAGCGGGTTAAGGGTTAGAGAACGTGAGATATTCAAACGGTATGCGGAGTTATGCGTCGAGGAGGCGTTAGCTTCATCTGAGATAACTAGGCTTATAGATGAGAGGAAGCGTATGGAGGCTAAGATATCCGATTTGAAATCTAAGATTGAATCCATGTTATCGGAGGTAGGTAGCTCATCATCTAAACCTCCTACCGTTAGAAGTTTACCGGAGATAGAGAATGAGTTGAGAAGCGTAGAGGCTAGGATTAGAGCTCTAGGATCCGTCTCAGAAGATGTAGCATCTATATACGAGAAATATAGGAGCGTCTACGATGAACTGAAATCCAGGCTTGAAATAGTCTCAGAGAATAAGAATCTACTCCTACGAGAACTAGATGAAAGGGTTAAGATTTGGAGGGAAGCATTGGAGAAATTACTGGATAGTGTGAATAAGGAGTTTCAGAGTATACTTGAAGAGTTTGGCTATGTAGGATACGCTAAACTGTCTAATCCATATGATATCGATAGGAGTGGACTCGAGATATACATGGGGACGCCTGGTTTGGATCCAGTACCCCTCAATAATCTTACTCAAAGCGGTGGTGAGAGGAGTCTAGCTGTATCCACATTCCTTATAGCTCTTCAGCAGTATGTGAAAAGCCCGTTTAGAGCTTTAGACGAGTATGATGTACATATGGATCCGGTGAATAGGGAGGCGATCTTTAAGCATATAGTAGAACGTCTATCCGGTAAGGAGAAGATCCAGTACGTAGTTATAACGCCGAATCCACTACCAGTAGCAGCTAGAGTAGCTAATGTTATAGTAGTTCAGAAGGTGGGAGGTAGATCTAAGGTTGGGAGGATCGAAGCCTGCATCGAAGCGTAGGGTAGCGACTGTGAAAAGGGAGGTTGAGAAGCTTATAGCACAGTGTAGACTTACGGTTAAACGTGGAGCTGATCCATTCCAAGTGGATGTGAAGGGTTCTCTAGCTACGCTTAGAAACTTCATCGAATTAGCTTCTAGCTTAGATGATATACGTCTAGATGGCGAAGCCTTATACAATCTATCTACGATAGTCGAATCCCAGGATAGATGGATCAAGTTTAGATCTAGTAAGCTTTTCGTGGATCCTATGTTCATAGAATCTAGGGTTAAAACTGCTTCCAGTAGGATGTTGGCACGCATACTCGTATCGTGCTGGACACCTACAGCATCCATCGATACGTTAACTCCTTCGATGCTTGATTTAGCGATAAGCTACTGGAATAGGTTAAAGCCTCTTAAAGGTAGATGGGGTAGGCTTTCAGGAAGCTCCACGGAGTATCTAACTCTCTCTTTCGACGAAGCTTCTAAACTGGGTTTAATCTACGATAAGGGGTTCGAGGAGCTTCTATCAAGTATCGAGGATTATGTTAAACGCCTTCTATCAATTAAAGATAAGGTTGAGTATAGTGAGGTAGTCAGGGGAAGCTGGGTTGAAATGGTTACTAAAGCTTACCTAATAAGTTTCCTAGTATCATCTGGGCGTCTAGGTCTGGTATACGATCCGTCCACCGATAGATTCTATATCACATCGTATAGCAGATCCGATATGCCTAGATCTATCGCCATATCTGTAGGGGTGGGTGGATAACGGTATGGGGTCTAAGAGGGATTTGGAAGAGAGAGCTAGAAGAGCTTTACAGTTGCTATTAGTGCAGAGGCATAGAAAGCCTGGTGTGAAAGGGTGGGAGCTTAGACGATCCATAGGTAAAAACTACCTTAATATTCTTGAATACCTGAACGAGAAGCTGGACTCCTACGGTTTATGCATTAGGATGGTGTACGAAGGTGAAGAAACAACCCCTGACCAAGCTAGATTCCTCGTTACCGTGAAGGATAGTATAAGGATGAGTGAAGCTATATCTGCAGGTTGGCGTATAGATGAGCTTGCAATACTCGCAGCTTCTATAGCGTATATAGCTTCAAGGCAGGGATCCATAAGTTCTAGGGAGCTTCTCCGTCTACTCGAAGTTAAGTTTCCAAGCTGGTTTATAGAAGCTACCTTGAGGCGGCTTATAAGATATGGATACCTTGAACGTGATGGGGATATCGTAAAGATAGGATGGAGGAGTAAAGCTGAGATCGATGGAGGCAAGCTTCTTGAACTCATAGTTAAAATGGATGTTGTAAGCGAGAGTTGATGGATATAGGTTATCGCGAAGCTCCTACAGCTTGAGCTTCGCTAGATGCATTACTGCTACCGGAACCTACAGCTCGAGTTAGGGTGAATCTTATGAAGCCTCTAGCAGCAAGGGTAGATGAACTTCTGCTGACGAAGGGCAGAAGGGATGAATAGCAAGGACAATAGCGTAATGCTTAGTAGCGAAGAGCTAGATGTCTAGATGTGTCGTCTTTAGGTTAAGGGAAAGATATGTTTCTGGGGTAATCGCATGGTTGTCATAATGCTACCTGAAAAGCTATACGGTATAGTAAGGGTTTAAGTTAAATAGAGCGTGTATATAGGCTAGATATAGGCTTGAAGAAGTTATTCGTATCGATCATAGTAATACTTATACTCTTACAAGTCTATCGATCTCCACCCCTCCACGGATCCCCGCCGACGATACCTTCAACCATACCTCTAACTAACCATATCCCTGAATGTATAAGTGGGATCTCTACGCGACGTAGTAATCTGAATATCTTCATAATCGAGTTAACGGATATCGCTGGTCTCCAGGATCTCTTCTCATACGATATCAAGGTAAGATACATCTCGAGAACTATGCCCGTAGTATTCGTGGAAGCCTCGGAAGACAAACTGGATTCTATCATTAGGAATCGTTATGTTAAATCGGTGTGGACGGATAGCCTAGTTGAGCTTGCAGATATAGATATACTAGGCTGTAGATTCGTCCTTTCAAGCTACAAAGTTATGCCTCTAAACGAAACGATCAAGATGATAAATGCTAGTATACTGTGGGATATGGGATATACCGGTAAAGGTATACGTATAGCTATAGTGGATACGGGTGTAGATACCAGTCATCCAGATTTCCGTTTCGCTAACGGTACGAGTAAGATCGTGGAATCCATCTCGTTCATCGAGGGTGAGGATGCTGAGGATAGGCATGGGCATGGAACGGCTATGGCTGGTATAGCAGCTGGCTCAGGTTTAGCGTCCAACGGTAGGTTTAAAGGTGTTGCTCCAGATGCTCTTATCATAAATGTTAAAGCATTTAAAGCTGAAGGGTTAGAAGCATATTCGACTATAGAGATTCTATTTAAAGCTTTAGAGTATCTAGATTCGGTTAAACCGAACGTTATATGTGCTGCATGGGGTGTATATCCGCCTCTATCTGAAGATCATCCCTTCAATAGGCTTGTGAAGAGGCTTATCGATCAAGGAGTAGTATTCGTAGCTGCTGCAGGTAATCTAGGCTACCATTGGACGGTTGTATCGCCTTCATCCACACCGTCGGTGATATCTGTAGGTGCGGCTACGCGGAATGGTGTAGCGTTTTTCTCGTCCAAAGGTCCAGATCCATATAGCTTGAGGTATGTGCCTCTAGTGGTAGCTCCGGGTGTTAGAATTGTAGCTCCGGGTAGCGGTGTGCTGTACGATAGATTCAAGTATGACAGCTATGAAGGTTATATGGAGATATCCGGTACATCACCCGCTACGGCTCATGTAGTAGGGGTTGTAGCCCTCCTTCTATCCGCTAAGCCTTGGCTCATATCTCAAGCTTTACTAGCTGGGCTGATTGCTTCAGCTAAGCCATTCAAAAATGTAGATTATACAGAGCAGGGAGCTGGACTTGTGGATGCCTACAGCTGTCTTAGGATGCTCGAGGAAAACCTACAGCCTTTAGAGATCAGAATTCCCATAGAATACAATAGCGGGCTTAGATCTATAGCTCTCGATCGGAGAGAAGTTGTCTCCGCGTCTCGCTATCACAAGGTTTATGGAAACTATACGATGATCGGTAACGGTTTATTCCATCTAATCGTATCGGAGAAAGCTATACCTACATGGCTATTCTACGGTAAGATCCAAGCATTGGACAGGATATCTATATCGATCCTACCTACAGGTTCAACCCTATGGATACCTCAAGAATCCATGATAGCTACCGTAGGATTCAAGCTAACTAACTTCACAGATAGATGGTGGAGCGGATACTCTGATCTTGAGTATGGAGGATTTAGGATTCGTATAGAGGTAACCATACCGTTGGATCAACCATATATAGAGCTTAAATTATCGATGATTAGCGGAGATATAGATCTTCTGAACTTCACTTTAGCACCATCGGCGATGCTAGGCTTCTCTGAAGCTGCTTATCTAGGAGGGCTTGAAGGCTTCATCATCTGGAGCAGCTATATGGTTCTAGGTTTAGCCTCCATCGATAGGCCTTACAGCTATCTTATAAGTGGATATAGAGATGCCTATATGGCTAACCCTGAAAACGTAACGTTAACCCTAAAGGTTAGCGATAATCCTATCAAAATATACATCGCTATATCTAGCTCCTATAGGGAGGTATCCTCGCTATTTCCATCTCTGATAGGTAGAAGCGTTAAGGAAGCTTTCCTGAAGCCTATAGAAGCTATAAGGGTTCTCCCACCAGGTTCATCTAGCATTTTTAGACTTCTCGTGAGGAATCTCGGAGTTGGTAGGGATGCTAGGATCTCTATGAGTATTACAGGCTTCTCCACCGACGGCATATATAATTACAGTATGGATTACCGCCTACACCTAGACGGGTATACAGATAACTACTATGAATTCCGATTACCGAAGCTTTCTGAAGGATTCTATAGGATCTCATTCGAACTAGAGAATTTACCGGGTGAAGTCCATAGATCATATGATAAGTTTGTATCAGATTTATATGTAGGTCTATACCCCAGGATATTATCCGCTTTACCCTCGATTCTCGATGGCATCGAAAAGCCTTTCATACTCATGTATCCCGGGGATATCGATTACCTAAACGTAACGCTCGTATCTTCTATTCCTATCTCCCGGGTTAAAGCTTCCATCGAAGGGGATGCAGCTTACATATTCAGGGTGTACTCTATCAAGAATATAGGCTTCCAGGTGTATGCCTCTGTCTACGGATATATACCTGACGACCAGAAACCGGCGGTATATAACGGAAGCCTGGTATTCGAAATAGATGGCGGTATCACCGTCTCCATACCTATAAGTGTAACTGTACGTGAACCTATAGCCGTCGTTCTATGGCATGATAGGCTGGATTTCATACCTGGTAGAAACGATCTATATTTATGGTATACCGATCTATGGAGGGATTCCGCTCTTAGAGGTATAAGGCTTATCCCTGCTAGCCTCCATATGGTACAGCCTAGAAGGATTGACTTCCTAATTCTCCCGGATCCGTACTATAGCTACCAGGATGTACGTTCGATGTTAGACTACTTCCTAGATCGTGATGGCTCTGTAGCTATACTTGCCGGTCCAGCTATCTTCGCTCTTAGATACGGTTATAGAACGATACTCAGGGAGTATGGGTTGGAAGCAGTTGAGGAGCCATATTTCAGATGGAGTAACTCCTCGATTAAGCTAGATCTATATGGGTTCGAAGATTTAGCATCGCTGAATCTAACGGTAGCCTACGGCATATTCTTTAATATATCCACACCCCTCTTACGAGGATCGCTTCAAGTTATGTTTAAATCTATGGAGGTCGGTCCATACGGATTTCTCAATGTGTCAAGTAGTTTCTATCTCTCATTCATCTATAGAAGTCTAGATGGTAGGTTTAACGTATTCGTACACTCTAGCGTTTATAGCTTCGATGACCTATGGTGTAGATTAAGCTATAGTGTTAAATGGGATGTCGAGGAAGGTAAGCTTATCGGTTATATAGAGCCCACCGAGAACGCTATGGCCGAGAATATAGATCTCCTAACCAGTATCGTATCGAAGATGTCTAATAAGCCTCCACGGATATTATCGCTGAATATTTTGGATAGTAGAGTGGAGCAGATGTTCGAATCATATACGGTGATAGTGGTAGCTAGAGATAATGAAACCAGCAGAGATAAGCTTAATGTAACGCTTAAGGTAACGAAGCCCAACGGGTCTACGCTATGTATAGGCGGATTATATGTAGCCGACGGGTCCTTCATACTATCCTACACCCCAGGTATGAACGATCCAGTAGGGATATATCAAGCTGTAATTAGGGTTGAAGATGGGTTGCATGCCTATGTCGAAAGGATTTTAAGGTTTGAAGTTATACCTCCTGTTAGAAGTATGGTGATCATAGTTCTTCTAGTAGGGTTATCCTTCATAGCTATAGGTTATATGTTAGGTAGAAGAGCTAGGTTGAAGATTCACGGGTAGATAGCACCTTCGCTATTTCTTGGAAGAGCTTCATCGAAGACATATCTACCACGGGTATCTGCCCACCTCTAGGTATAGATTTGAACCTTTCATATTTAGGACATCGTGTGAAGCATATTTGGCTTATGATAAACTCGCCTGTCTCTATCTCATGTTCGAAGGATTTTTCAGGTACTTCCATGCATATAAGGTATCCATCCACCCAGAATAGCTTAGATACTTCCATAGTCGAGGAGCACCATATAAGCTCATCCTCACTCTTCCTATGATCCAACCCGAGAATCTTAACCTTCCTACTCATAGCCAGCTCTACATCCATCTCATCCATCCTCCTAAACAATCTAATCCTTCAATTCGAAACCTAAAGCTTTAGCTACCTTCTTAATACCTTCGAATGTTATCGTAGTAACCCCTTTAACCACCTCATCTCTAGTAGGGATTATCATATAGCCCTTATATAGCCCTGATACATTAGCTATGTAGAACACCTGTAAAGCGAAGAGAAGGAGATTCAGCTGGCGTGCAGAAAGGCTTCTAGCTAATATCTCATATTCTTCGTCGGATATCGTAACCCTACGCATGAAGGATTCCTTTATACCTGTAGGCTCTTCATCCATAGCATCGAGTATATCGTATACCGTTACACCATACTCTTTGAGTAAATCGCTTAACGCTTTTTTCAGATGTACATATTCGTAGGGCATCAATTTTTCGATAGATTGGATAAAGCTATATAAACTATTACGCCCTAAGGGGAAGATTTAATATAGGCTAAGCTTAATCCTTAGAAGCCGTGAATCTGGTAGACTACCATATACACACATATCTATGCGGACATGCAGTTGGCAAACCAGTAGATTACGTCAAGGCAGCTCTATCCGCTAACCTAATCGAAGTAGGTATATCGGATCATCTAAGCCTCTCCCTACCTGAGGATTCTATACCGTTAGATAAGCTGCAACTCTACATAGATATGGTCGAGGAGGCTAAACATCTATACGAAGATAGGATTAAAGTAAGGCTTGGATTCGAAGTCGAGTATTCATGCAATAACATCGAATCTATAGCAGGCATACTTGGATCTATAGATGAGCTTGATTATACGTTGCTATCAATCCATAAGATAGATGGATGGGTTATTAATAGCTCTAAATCCAGGGATAGGTATATGGGAATAGATCTATACAAGCTATACGAGGAATACTTCGATCTGGTATGCGAAGCTGCTTCGCTTAAACTATTCCAGGTAATCGCTCATATAGATTTACCTAAAATCTTCGGTTTCAAGCCGCGTGAGGATATGAAACCGTTATACGAGGATGTTGCTAGGAGGTTAGCTAAAGCTGGTGTATGCGTTGAGATTAATACTTCTGGGTTGAGAAAGCCTGTAGCCGAAGTCTATCCTGCTAGAGAATTTCTAGAAGTATTGAGAAGGTATAACGTACCTGTAACGCTTGGCTCTGATGCGCATAAACCTGAAGATGTAGCATACCGTTTCGAAGATGCTATCGATATAATCTCCAAAGCAGGATACAGGCATATATCGGTATTCGAAAGGAAGCGGAGAGTGGATATACCTATCTTCTGAATAGTTCGATCCACATCCTCATCCTCTCCATATACGATTTAAACCTAGCGTCATCATAGAGTTCTGCGATCATCCTCCATAGATCTGAAGGTTTCCTAGATCTAGCGATCGCATGTAGTATTTTCATACAATCTATTAGTGCTGGGTATTTAGGTTTAAGAGGCAGTTCTAACGCTAGAGGTAGCTCTATATCCACTAGCGATAAGGTTATCGGCGATATAGAGCCTACCAGTAAGCCGGATTTCAGTTTAAAGAAGCTAGGTACCCCCTTCTTCTGGAGTCTTAGAGGATCTATCAGTCTTCTGATGTTCTTCTTCGCATAACCATGTATCTCTACGTAAATTGAAGGCTTAAACCTTCGTATCAGCCATATTAAGTTCAATCCGGCTTCCGATTCATAGAACGATAGGCTTAACGTAGTTTTATACTGCGAGTCGAACGATACTCTAGGTACGAATATGAAGTAGCCTACAATCCTCCAACTTGCAGATCGAATCATCGGTTCTAAAAGTTTCGATACGGCCCATTCGCGTCCATGTAGCCCTCCTACAACCAGCTTGACAGGCAGCCCGCCGCCTTTAGCCGCTATATTTTCAATTAGCCTATCATAGTTATACATAGCCTGATCTAAGTTAGATTTAATCTATAACAGCGGTACGCGAATATATAGTATAAGGCTATCTAAGCGTAGAGTGGTAGTCATAGATGATGGTGGCAGGTCTTGATGAAGCCGGTAGAGGAGCTATCATCGGCCCACTTATACTTTGCGGTATTATGGTGGATGAAAGTAGCATCGGGAAGCTAGTAGAGATTGGTGTTAAGGATTCTAAACTGCTCTCTAGGAAGCAAAGGATTAAGCTTAGAGATGAAATACTTAGGATCGCTTCAGATTATCGTATAATAGAGATTCCCCCATGTGGGATAGATTTGGCTGTACGTATACATAGATTCAACCATCTCGAAGCTAAATACTTCTCTGAAATCATCGATCAGCTTAAACCAGATGTAGCCTACGTAGATTCCCCTCTACGTAACTATAGAAGATTCTCGGTTATGATAGAATCGTATTGTAGGCGGGAATATCAAATAATAGCACTATGTCATGCCGATAGAGATATACCGGTGGTATCCGCCGCGTCGATAATAGCAAAAACTAAGAGGGATGATATTATAGAGAGCTATGCGAGGATTTACGGAGAACTAGGATCCGGTTACCCCTCAGACCGAAAGACCATAGAATTCCTTTACAACTCTCTAGAGAAGGCTGAAGCCGACGGTATAGTGCGTAGAAGTTGGCGTACATACTCATCTATAATACGTATGAAGAAGCAGATACGTATCGATAGATATCTATAACCATGAAAAGATTAATCTAGTTAAAGTATCGAAGAAGATCTGCTAGGTGTATGTTTTGGAGTTTAAGATCGTAGGTGGATCTATAGTTACGATGAGTGAAAAGGGTATCATTAAAGATGGATGTATAGTTATAGAGGATGGGAGAATAATCGATATAGGATCTAGGGAGATCACGTCTAGATATCCAAGATATGAAGCGATAAATGCCGAGGGATGCGTAACTATACCTGGCTTAATCAATTGTCACCATCACATAGCTATGGGTCTGCTGAGGGGGTATGCAGATGATCTAGCTCTCTCCGAATGGCTTGAGAAATGGGTATGGCCTTTCGAATCTAAACTAACAGGTTACGATATATATGTAGGCGCTCTACTCACGGCTATCGAATCAGTGCTTTCAGGTTGCACTACCGTGAATACTATGTACCATTACGCTCCAAATTATAACGAAGCGAAAGCCGTGATGGATTCAGGTATGAGGGGGATTATAGGTCATGTATGCTTCTCATGGCGTAAAGAGAATGATCTTAAACTCATCGATAACCTATACAGGGAATGGCATGGCAGGGATAGACGTATAAGAGTCTCCATAGATCCGCATGCATGCTATACAGTCGATCCTAATTATATGATCGAACTCCATGGATTATGCTTAGAGCTTAACGACAAGAATCCTGAAAACCCTGTTATAGTTCATACACATCTAGCTGAAACAAAGGATGAACCGATGAAGGTGGAGAAAGCCTTCGGTGTAGAAGTAGGTGGGAGTATAGTATCGTATATGGAGAAGCTTGGAGTATTGGACGAATACACCGTTGCTGCACACTGTGTGCATGTATCAGAGGAGGATATATCAATACTAGCTAGGCGAAGGGTTAAAGTCGTGCATTGTCCTGTCTCCAATCTTAAACTAGCCTCAGGTATCGCGCCCATACCTGATATGCTGAAGAGAGGAGTGCATGTAGCTATAGGTACGGATAGTGTATGCTCGCATAATCGTTCAGATATGTTTGAAACAATGAAGTTCGCTGCTTTAATCCATAAAGGGATACGTACGGATCCGACAGTTATGCCTGCATGGATCGTTCTGAGGTCCGCGACAATATCGGGTGCTGAAGCTTTAATGTGGGATAGATTGGGTGCTATAAAGCTTGGATATAATGCTGATATAGCTGTTCTAGATTTCCGTAAACCGCATCTAACCCCTCTATATGATGAGTATAGCCACCTTGTCTATACGGCTAGAGGTTCTGATGTAAGGTATGTATTCGTAGATGGTAGACTAATAGTGGATGAAGGATACGTAACTACGATAGATGTAGAATGGCTTCTAGAGGAAGCTGTGAAGGTAAGGGATAGAGTATTGGAGAGGCTTCGCGGCTAGTATAGCAGTTCAACGTTATTCTGGAAGCCGAACTTCTCTATGATGGAGTCTGTTATAGATACTACGCCTAGATCATACATCCTACGGAACTCTATATCCTCATTATAAAGCTCTATTATGCTATCTCTTATGTATCTTCTGCCCTTCTCATCCCTGATGTTGAGAGCTAGGAATAGATACGATTTAGCTAATATGGAGAGTGGATCTTTCACCCTAATCCAGCCATCCTTAACCCCGCATCTATATTCATCTAGCTTCGCTACGAGCTCATCAGAGTATAGAAGCCCTCTATTTTCCACTTCGCGCTCTAGATAATCGATTACTGTATCGAATAGCTCCTCATAGATACGGCGGCGTTTAGATCCTGGAGGCGAATTGTATAGTAGCTCTAATAGTAGCTCGTAGTATATACCTGAGATTTTCGTCTTAATCCTACCGCCCGTAGCTAAACGTAGCGTCTCGTATACTCTAGCCCCCTTCATAGATGAAGGTGTGAAACCGCTGGTTGAATGTATGGATAAGGTTGATCCTAGGGAATATGCTATAGCAGCAAGCATCGATACTCTGGATCTAAGCTCGGCTAGATCCCCTCTATAATCCATCCTCTTCTCGAATCCTATGTTAGGTGCTATAAACTCTGTATGCCCACCCATCTCTCTCCATTCTCTGAGATAGTAGTATAAATCCTTAGTAGGAGTGATCATAGGGGTTTCATCGAAAGCTATCTCGAATCCGAAGAGGCCCCCTTCTATCCTATCCTCTATGTAGGAGTAGACTCTCCACGTAGCTTTCAAGCTATCGGCATACTTTACGGTAAGCCTTTTAACATCATCTACGGTGAACTCTATACTATAGGATCTTCCATCGATCCATGGGAAAATCAATCTTCTACCGGTATATCTCTCGATAAGTTTGATCCTCTCAGTGGATTCGGGGATAGCCTCCTCGAACCGTTGATCGAGTTCATAGCCGGATAGATTATCAGCCGAGAAATCTATAAGAGAGCATGCGTCTACGGTGAAAGTGTTTATCTTATGTGTCGCTAGAGCTTCATCTATCTCGCTAAAATTATACTTAAGCGAGGCTTCCAGTATATCGCTTCTTTTCCCAGATATCCTGCCAGTACCTATTATCCTAGAAACAGCTTCAGCTGTAGTAGCGCCTATTATCAAGTGATCAGCTTCTATCTCGACTATCACCCCCTCCCTCGTCGCGTGGGATGCGGCTTTCTCTATATACTCCGTTATGGATGTACCTGTATGCCCGGTAGTTATATGGTATAAACCTGGAGCCGCATTTACGACGTAACTAGGTGCGGTTTCCCTTCCAAAAGATAGCATAAGCCCGGCTGCGGTTCTATGCTCCTTAAGCGATCTTAAGATTCCAGGTAGAACTATATCGGGTATCCTTATCCCGAATGCAGGATGCGGTAGAGATCCTATGTATCTAGGGGTTTCGATCCGCATAGGTATCTGCAACCCCCTTACCTACTCCTTCGATAGGAGTAGATATAAGCGTTCCCTGATAGGATGTTAAATATAGGTGGACTGCTTGTTCCTACTAGGCGTAGACGGAGGTGCGACGAAGACCGTAGCTATAGTAGCTGATGAGAAGGGTACCCTATACGGGGTTGGATGCTCAGGATCGGCATCCCACCATTTCGTGGGGCGTGAAACCGCGAAGTTAAACGTATATACAGCTGTAGAGGAGGCTTTACGCTCTGCTGATTTGAATTGGAATGATATAGACGGTGTATGCTACGGATTATCCTCAGTTGGCGACTCCCCTATGGATACAGAGATAGTTAGAGAATTCGTATCGGAGATAACTCCGGTAGACTTCATACTAGTTAACGATGTTATTAACGCGTATTACGCTGTATGTTTAGGCGAACCCGGTGTCGTAGTGGTAGCGGGTACAGGTTCCATTGCCTACGGCAGGAGCGGTATATACGAGGCTAGGGTGGGTGGATGGGGGCAGCTTATAGGTGATGAGGGTAGTGCGGTCTACATAGCTAGGAGAGCTTTACAGGAAGCTACTAGGGCATATGACGGTAGAAGAGAGTATACGATACTCGTAGATAGGATACCTAAAGCTTTAGGTTTCAGGAACTTAGAGGAAGTTTCGTTTAGCATAATGACTATGCGGTTGAGCTTGATAGAGCTAGCTAAAATCGCTCCGATAGTCGCTGAAGCGGCTGCTAACGGCGACAGAGCGGCGATGGAGATTATAGAAGATTCTGGAAGAGAGTTAGCTCTACTAGCTGTAGCGTGTCTTAGGAAGCTTAAGCTAGAACATGGAGTGGTAGGAGCTTCAGGTGGCGTATTTAAATGTGGAGGCCTATTATGGGATACGTTTACGTCTACGATAACCTCGATATACCCTGGCGTCGAGATTGTAGGTCCGATATACGGCTGGCAACCTGCTGCGGGTGCTATATTCCTAGCAGCTTACGAGAAGAATATACGTATCGGTAGAGATGAGTTATCCCGTTTAATGGAAGCTTTAAGAATCGAAGAGAATAGGCTGTCAAGATATCCGACTTAGCTTCAAAAGCTCAGCTCTACATACGCTACAAAATCTGTGATCTTTCATGTCTACTTCGAGTATAGAGTTAGAGAATCGCATCACGCATCTAGGATTCGAACAGTGCCGCAACCCATATGTATGTCCTAGTTCATGTACTGCCTCTTTTAGAAGTCTTTCTAAGAGTAGTTTTAGATCGCATCTCTCTCCGTAAAATTCAGGTTTCAACCTATGTATGCTTACTATAGCATAGTCTCCAGGGGATTCGGCTTGACCGAATACGAAGTTTAACCTAGGAGCGTATAGATCTAAGTCTGTCACCAGCAGTATACGGCTATCCCTACTTGTATAGGTGGATCTAAGATTATCTAGAATAACTGTAGATAGGTATTGCCTCCTACGAGCATTATATGCATTAGGTGGCGGCCTCATTATATGGGTGGATATAGAAACCTCTGTACCGAATATATTACGAAGCTCTATCTCAAGTTGTGATAGTAGTTTGATATCAATCTCACCTAGAGGTACTAGCTTTATAGGCTTCATACCGTTCGCTATCCTATCTCATAGGTTTTCAATAACTCCACTCTACTGCATCTATACCCCTTCTCCTCTGCTAAGCTTTGAAGTTTAATCATTTTAGCTGGCTCTCCATGCATGAGGAATATCTGTGCATCCATACCTATCTTTTCGATAATTTTCACTAAACCGCTATGACCGGCATGGCTAGAGAAATCGAAATGCTTTACTCTAGCTTTAACCTGTTTAGCTCTTCCCCTCACTATGAACTTACCGGTTTTGAGAAGTATATCTCCTGGTGTACCTGGTATCTGATAGCTGACGAGGAATACCCCGTTTTCGGGTTTACCCATGAGCTTCTCCATATAGAATACGGCTGTTCCCCCTTTAAGCATACCCGCCGGGCTTACTATTACGCATGGCTTCTTGAGTATATTCTTCCTCTCCTTCCATCCTGAAGGCCAATCTACCATACCCCAAGCCCTCTTGAACAGCCCTCCATCCCTAAGTTTAGATGAATGCTTTAATAGTATCTCCCCTGCTTTCACAGCCATGCCATCCACGTAGACTGGGTAATCGATATTGTAAGCCGATAATATGCATATAATCTCATGCGCTCTACCTACGCTGAAAGCTGGTATAAGCACTTTACCGTTATTATCCAGTACCTCGTATATCTCAGCTATGAATTCCTTCTCGAGTTTAGATCGATCAGGATGCTCTTCACCGGCGTATGTAGCTTCCATTATAGCTGCATCTAGTCTGCCATAATTCAAATCGGCTCCATTGAGAAGCCTAGTGTCTATATCGTTGATATCTCCGGTGTAAAGTAGCCTATAGCCATTACTGTCTTCTAAGATAACCTGTATGGATCCAGGTATATGCCCTGAATTCAGGAATCTAACGTTGAAATCGCCTATTTCGAACTCCATACCAGGCTCCATTATTCTAGCTGATGATATCATATTTTCGACCTCTATAGTCTCGTATGGGAGATAGTATCCCGAGAGCCTTAGGAAATCTCTCAGAAGTAGATCGGTATACTCTAGGGTGAGCGTCGACAGATATAATGGTATACGTTTAGAGACGTAGAAGTATGGTGCTGCACCTGTATGATCTAGATGAGCGTGGGTTAGTATTATACCATCTATCTCTCTAGGTGGGATGTGAGCTGGAAAACCTGGTATATGATTTAAAGCTACGCCGTAATCCAATATCACCTTGGTATTCTCGGATTCTACCAATACTGCAGACCTACCTACAGACTCTGTACCGCCTAGGAATGTAACCTTCAAGGTCTATTCAAGCCCACCCTACTACGCAGTGGTACCCCCCATTGATACCATACTCACTACTAGGGATATTATGAATAATATCCAGGAGACTATAAGTATTACTCGTACGATCTTCCTAGCTGCAGATACGAATTCGAGTACTAGATACAGAGCTGTCAGTGTTACGAGTAGTGTACATATATCGCTATAAGTCGCTGCAGCTTCCGGTGCAGCTTTAAACACGGTAACACTCATTATAAATCTAATAGCCTCCCGTAGATAGGAGTATATCGTCCATAGGAAATTCAAGATGGATTCCGACGAGGGTGTAGGTAGAGACATGTTTATACTACTATAGTGATGATTATACCATTTTTTAAGTCTTTCCAGAAGGAAGTCTCTTCATGTCAATCCTCCAAATATGAAGCCTATAAGCCCTACTAGCATTAAGAGGAGAACCGTATTCTTAACCCTTAAAGCTGTATCCCTGGATAGGCTGCGTGAAAGCTTAGCTATAGAATATATGAAGCCTATATCTACAAACATTATGAACGGGTAATAGTAGTGGGAAACCATATCTAGGATAGGTGGTATCAAACTTAGAGCTACGGCTGCTAGGTAAAATATAGATGCTACGATACACGCTGTTCTCGCACCATAGCTGGTAGCTAGAGATTTCACGCCGTATGCGCGATCTCCCTCGATGTCGGCTATACTCTTCGTAACCTCCCTACCTAGATTCGCTAGGAAAGCTATCGATGAGAATAATAGTAACAGAAGGAATCCTCCGTTCGTATGCGTATTTGTTATAGCTAAAGCCGTTAGCCCCCCGTACACGAATGGGGCTGAGGCACAGAGGCTTACGGCAATATTCCCTATGAAGCCTAACCTTTTGAGCTTCCATGAATATAGATACGATAACGCTGCGAATAATGCAGCGTATAAAAGACAGATAGGTGAAGTAGTTAAAGCTAAGATGAGACCTATGATCAGCATAGCGATCGATAAAGTTAAAGCTAGATTTGGAGATACAACTCCTGATGGTATAGGTCTATTAGGTGCATTTATACGATCTATCGGTAAGTCGAAGTAATCGTTGATAGCCATGGAAGCTCCGCATAGTGTAAACCCTGTAATATATGAAGATACGATTTGAGTAATGTACGTGTATTCAGGTATCCTACGTAGAGCTATACATAAACCTACGTATACGGCTAACCCAGTCATAAAGCAGTTGATCGGGCGGATAAGCCTTACACAGCCGTATACCTTCTTCACGGTACTTCAAAACTAAAAGGCAGCTTAAGACCGATTTAAAACTATAAGTATTCCCGGTCAGCTAATCCCTGGATGCTACCTAAATGTTTATCTGATCGTCTAGTCGTAAATCTATCGTGGATGATGAGCGATCCTGTCTATGTAATGGAAGGCTTTTAAAGCTGGATGTCGAAGCGAGCAGACTCTGACGACTATAAGCCTTATTACCTAGATTTTCATTACTCTAGTATCGGATGATTGGAGCTGGTATTACTGAGAGCCTATCAGGGCTTAATGATGTTAGACACCAAGTATGACATTCTGAGCCCGCATCAGACTCGCTTATCCCAGTATTCCACCCACATACACCTACGATAGAATCCGTTTAACCCTACACGTAATCCATTATGCTTTAATCATAGAAGTATGTTTAGTATAGGTGATAGAAGTATATCCCCGATCGGAGCGATTATGAAGCCTATCGTGAAGAAGAAAAGTAGCGGTATGCCGAAGGATACGTATATCTCATCGATCTTCAATTCGCGATACTTCTCGAGTATTTCAAGCTTAGCCTTGCTATCATAATCGATGGCTACCGTAATCCTTATTCTTCTTATAAACTTTCCGTTGACAACCTCTAGACTCTCAGCTGGGTATAGATAATTCTTCTCTGCGAAATCCTTTAACGGAACTTTATAGCAGAGGAGATACAACGGTATGGTCTTCAGTAGATTCAGATTAGTAAATTCTGAGAATGGATTACCACCTTTTAACAGTGTTTTAAGGTTCACTGTAAAAGTGTAAATAGATGTCGTTAAAGCTAGTAATATGCCGTTATTAAAGCATGTAAGCGGTGTTATAGGCGTAGTGTATGCTAGGACTGGTTTACATATATCCGGATATCTGGGGATGGTTAATGCTAGCAGTATCAACGCCTTTGCATCCCCTCCACCATATAATCCTAGAAATGCGGGTATGATAGCTAGAACTATGGATAGAATCATGAATAGTATAGTTTCCGTTATATGTGTAGGTGACATGGTTAGATCCAATGCTAAAAGGGATAAACCTATCGGGTAGGATAATATCCAGGTATCATCTGATACTTCTCGATATTTTAAATCGAGTATTGACGAGTATATGTAGATCGACGCTATAAAGGCCATCCTCGCATATAGTAGTGTCTCCCTTATCAACATCCACCAGCCTCTATGCATCCTATCGCTTCTATGAGGATTTTGGATGCTTGTAGGATTGTTAAACCATTATCGTAGAGGGGGGTAGCTTCGACTATATCTAAACCTACCACTTTATACGAGGCTAGATAACTGATTATATCGAGGAGCATACCTGTATCTATACCATCCGGTTCTGGGTTGGCTACCGCCGGAGCGTATGCTGGATCTAATACATCCATATCGATCGAGATGTAGAGCGGGGTCTCTCTATCTATCTTTGAATCCATCATGGACTTGATACAACTAAAGTTTCTCTTCAAATCTAGCGTAGTAATGTATGGTATACCTCTACTTGATGCGAATAGATACTCCTCCTTAGATAAAGCTCTTACACCTATGTGAAGCGTAGATTTGACGTTACCAAGCTCCAGAACCCTTCTAGCTACCGTAGCATGGCATAGCTTACTGCCTAAATACTCGTCTCTAAGATCGAAATGCGCATCTAGAAAGATGACCTGGATTTCTGGGTAGGCTTTTACAACTCCAAGCGTTAACGTATGCTCTCCACCTATAATTACAGGTATCTTGCCATCCCCGACTATATCGGAGACTACCAGTTTGATCATACGCACCATCTCCTCTACCGAGAGGGTCTCGTTTAGATCACCTATATCGCATAACATAACTTCTTCAAGATCTACACCGGATCTTATGCTGTAAGTCTCTAAGCTATCGATGAGTATACGGAGAGCTGAAGGTGTAAATTTAGATCCAGATCTAAACGTTGACGTCCCATCAAAGGGTACGCCTAGAACGATATACTTTGCTTCATCGAATTTACGTATCAATCCTAGTAGAGGTTTAGATGGTTTAACGTATAGATCTATGTACCCCAATATATACCCCCCGATCTATACTTATAAACTCGGTATAGAATAGTTTATGCGTATGATACACTTATACCTATACCGCTTCCGCTCGCTATCTTACTGCACATAGGCTACACTAATATCTGAGGCCATCACCCTATATGCTTAGCAGTTATGCAACCGATAACATTCGCTACAGGTAATCCTAAGAAAGCTGAGGAAGTACGAAGGATACTCAAGCCTTACGGTATAGAGGTGGATGTGGTAAAAGCTCGTAAAATCGAGATCCAGGATGAGAGTATCGAGAAGATAGCTGCATTCTCTGCTAGGATGTTATCTAAGAGGATCGGTAAACCTCTAATCGTAGAAGATACCGGTTTATTCATAGATGCGCTCAAAGGCTTTCCCGGGCCATACTCTGTTTACGTATACAGGACGATAGGGTTAACAGGGGTATTGAAGCTTATGGAGAATATTGAGAATAGGGATGCTACATTTAGATGCGTGGTTGCTTACTGTGAGCCTGGAGGTAGACCTGTTATATTCAAAGGGGAAGTAAGGGGGTATATAACGTATGAAGCGAGGGGTAATGCCGGATGGGGGTATGATCCGATATTCGAACCTAGAGGTTACGGTAGGACGTATGCTGAGTTAGGGTTGTACAAGGATGAGGTGAGTCATAGAGCTGAAGCCTTCAGGGAATTTGCTAAATGGTATATAAGGTTGAAGAGATAGTTTAAATAACTGGTGATCAAGCATTAATTTCTAGCTTGGATAGGTAGAGGAGGAGAGAACGGTTGAAAAGGAGAGCGCATGCTAGAGGAAAATCGCATTCTAAGAGACCTATAAGTAAGAGACCTCCCCCATGGTGTACGTATACTCCGGATGAGGTTGAAGCCTTAGTTGTTAAGCTAGGAAGGCAGATGATACCGCCTAGCATGATAGGAGTCATCCTAAGAGATCAGTATGGTATACCCCTAGTTAAGAATATAACTGGTAAGAGTATAACAGAGATCCTAAGAGAGCATGGATTAGAGCATACTATACCCGAAGACTTAGCGAACCTTCTCAAGAAAGCTGAGCGTTTGAAGAAGCATCTAGAAATCCATAAGAGTGATGGATCTAATAAGAGAGCTCTTCAACTTATAGAATCGAAGATACATAAGCTAGCTAAATACTATAAGAGTATAGGGAAGTTACCCGAAGATTGGAGTTATAAAGCTGCTATACTATCTGCAGGTTAGGTATGAGTATAGATTACTTGGGCTTTATAGAGGAAGCTGAAAAGTTATCTGAGACGATCTATGAGCAGGTTTATGATAATCAACCCGTACTAGTTTTAGGTCATAACGATGCGGACGGTATAACGGCTACAGCTATAACAGCTAAGATCCTATATAGGGCCGATGTAAAGTTTCATGCTAGGATAGTTAGAAGGCTTGATGCATCTGAGCTTGAGAAAGCCTCCAGCTCCGGTAGGATGACTGTACTATGCGATATAGGTAGTGGCTACCTGCATCTACTATCGAAATATAGTTGGAGCAACGGGTTGGTGATATTAGATCACCATAAGCCTGAGGTCGCTAAGCCCCCGTCGAATTCCATACATATAAACCCGCATCTATACGGTGTAGACGGCGAATCGGAGGTAAGCGGTGCAGGTGTAGCGTATATAGCGTTGAAGGGGTTCCCTAGAATCGATTATAGAGACTTATCGATTCTAGCGATCGTAGGAGCTTTAGGCGATATGCAGGATGTAGATGTCGGACGTAGTTTGAAAGGTGTGAATAAGTTCATAGTAGATGAAGCTGAGAAGGGAGGTTATTTAAGCGTTCAGAGGGATCTACTTCTACCTGGAAGGGAAAGTAGACCTTTGCATATAGCTCTTGCGAGCTTAGTTAATCCTTTCATACCCGGCTTATCCGGTGATGAGGAGGCATGCGTATCCTTCCTCTCAAAGCTTGGGATAAGCTTAAAGGAGTCAGGTAGGTGGAGGACGCCGTCTGATCTATCTAAAGAGGAGAAACAACTGCTATTCAACGAACTTCTAAGATATCTTGCAGAGAACGATTATCCTACATCCACTCTCAAAAACCTTATAGGAACATCGTACATCCTTCAGAAGGAGAAAAGATTTAGCTATATGAGAGATGCGAGGGAGTATGCGTCGCTTCTGAACGCTTGTAGTAGGATGGGATTACATGGTTTAGCGTTAACGATAGCTATGGGTGATAGAAGGGTTGATGTAATCGGCGAGGCTGAAAGGATTTATGGTGAGTATCGCAGGAAGATTTCTAGTTATATCCGTGCCATTACATCTGAAGCCGGTAGGATAGTATCGATGGGTAGATTCTATCTAGTGAGGTGTTTGGATTTAGTCGAGGAAGATATGCTAAGCGTCGTAGCTTCTATAATAGCGGAATCCTACTTAGCCGATAAGGGCATGCCTGTTATAGCTATATCTGAGGCGGCCGGCGGCGAGGTTAAGGTATCAGCTAGACTACCTAGAAGTAGTAAGGGTCAAACAGTAGATCTAGGTCTTCTTATGCGTAGAGCAGCTGGTAGAGTTGGAGGTGAAGGCGGAGGGCATTCGGTAGCAGCTGGAGCCTACATCCCTAAAGATAGGATCGAAGATTTCATAGCAACTTTAGTAGAAGAAGTGGGTAGATGATGATTCTATCGGCGAAGCTCTCCTTCAATCTTTCCTATCATCTAGCTACGATCTTCTCCGAAGCTTTAAAGCCAGATGATAAGCTGCTACCTCAAGGTTTATCCATAGATTATAAGCTTTACGAGGATGGATTAGAAGTGTATATCGAATGCAGTTTGGATATAGGCTCGTTCGCGTTAGCTCTAGATGATGTATTGATGCATATAGCTATGCTTGAGAATGTGTTCAGCAAGTTAGAAGTCGATTTTTCAAAGAGTTTATAAGACTCTGAATATAGCCCTTTCTAGAAGGCTATGCCGAAACCTAAGGCGAAGACGAAAGCTAAGGTATGGTACCCGGTATACGCGCCTCCAGCTTTCGGTGAAGTGGAGCTTCCAGCGGTGCTTACCGATGATCCCTCGAAGATTATAGGTAGCACTGTCGACGTTACTTTATACGATATAACTGGGGATTACAGCCATATCAATATCAAGCTCAAATTTCAGATAGTTAGGGTTGAGGGAGGAAAAGCGTATACGGAATTTAAAGGTGAGGAATACCTCGGTGACTATCTTAGAAGCTTAGTTAGGAGGGGGAGTAGTAAGCTAGATGGTATATATGATGTAGAGACTAAAGATGGGTATAAGCTTAGATTGTTCCTCCTATGTTGTACCGTTAAACGTATAAGTCGTAGTCAAGCTAAAGCTATCAGGAGTATAGGACGGAGGATCATAACGGAGAAGGCTTCAGCTTTAAACTTCATACAGTTTGTTCAAGAAGCTGTTCTAAGTAAACTGGCGTCGGATGTATATAACGAAGCTAAAAAGATAGCTCCATTGAGGCATGTAGGTATTAGAAAGATTAAAGTTTTAACAAAACTTGTTGAGAGGGCTGAAGAGGGGAGAGAGACTGAAGCTATAGCCGAAGCTTAGAATTCATAGGTTTTCTTAATACCTATGAGGAGTAGGGTTAAGCCTAGCGATGCTATAAGGATAGATATGAAGTACGGTGCTAACTCCCTCCTAATAACTACTATGAAGTATAATCCGCCGAAACCGATTAGAAGTATACCTATCCCTAGGATCGGTAGCCTTTCCTCATCCACTAGGAGGTCAGCTATGCTTAGAATCGATAACATCACCCCGAATATTATGAGCGTGGATGGTATTACTACATTCTCGACTCCAGGTAGGTAGAAGATTATGAATAGCGAGATTCCTAAAGCCATTAATGCTAAGCCAACTATCGATACATATGTTAACTTCGCCATACCTATACTCTACGGTTCTATCGTAGATTAACAAATTAAGACTTTTACTCTAGCAAGAGCAAATAACGAGATACCGTATCCTACAGCTTCTAGAGATGCAATATATTGTATCCATAGCTGAAGCTATACATTCTACTATCAACTATGCATGGATCTAATAGATTTATCCCTATCCCTAAGCTATTTAACAATATATCATCAAGGTGGTTCTAGGGCTGCGGCGTATCGTAAACATAGATCAAGATAGTCGTATCCCGCTGGTAGGGTGTATAGCGTTCGGAGTGATAGATAGAGGAACGAATCTACTCCAAGTCAGACCTACAACTATATGTAACCTTTCCTGCATCTATTGTTCTACTGATGCGGGGCCTAAATCTAGAGCCAGGTTAACCGAGTATATGGTGGACCTAGATTACCTATATGAGTGGATTTTAGAGATCGTGAGGTATAAAGGATCTAGGAGTATAGAGCTTCATATAGATACCGTAGGGGAGCCTACAACTTATCCGCGTCTCGTAGATCTTATTCAAAAAATCTCAACTATAGACGGCGTTGAAGTGGTATCGATGCAGAGTAACGGCACTCTCCTAGATGAAGGGAAGCTTGAAGATCTAAGGGATGCAGGCCTATCCAGATTAAACCTGTCTATAGATACGCTAAACCCGGAGAAAGCTAAGATTATAGCTGGAGATGAATCATACGATATTGATAAAGTTAAAGCGGTAGCTGAATACGCCGCCAGTATGGATGATTTAGATCTACTCGTAGCTCCAGTATGGATACCTGGGGTGAACGATCGCGATATACCTGAGATAATAGAGTATAGTTTGAGGATAGGTGCCGGCAAGAAATGGCCTCCTCTAGGTATACAGAAGTATGAAGCACATAAAAGGGGTAGGAAACCGTGCGGTGTCAAGCCATTCTCCTGGGGGAGATTCTATAGAGAACTACATAGGTTGGAGAAGATCTACAACGTTAAGCTTATACTGCGAGCAGAAGATTTCGGTATCCATCCTAAACCTATGATCCCGCTAGCTTTCACTACCGGTATGAAGGCAGAAGTCGAGGTTATAGCTCCAGGTTGGCTCAAGGGGGAGGTATTAGCAGTAGCTAAGGGTAGAGCTATAACGGTGGTGGGTGCAGGCGAAGAACTCATAGGTAGACGAATACATGTAAGGATAGTAAGCTGTAAACATAACATATATCTAGCTAAGATTGAAGGTTAAATTGGTTCGATACCCTTCTAATATCGTAAGATCGCTATGTAAAGATTTATAAGGTGGTGTAATAAATTACACTAGATGTTATGAATGTACATAGAATGCCGAGTAAGAAGATAGCTATAATAGCAGTATTCACGGCTCTGACCATTGCCGTAGCGAAGCTTCTACCGAACATACCTGTAGTAGGTCTACCCCAAGGTCAGGGTAGTATATCTCCCACCGTTATCCTCTACCCGATTATAGGATTAGTCCTCGGACCGATTTTAGGATTCCTAACAGCTATCATCGCTAACACTATAGTATGGATTATACCCCCTCAGACGATATTCGGTCTACTAACCATACCCGCTGGAGGATTCGCTGCATGTATTTCAGGTTATATCGCTAGGAAGCCTGATCTAGGATGGATGAAAGCTACCTTTATATCAGCTATACTGGTAGGCTGCTGGTATCTTACGCCTATAGGGTTTGAAGCGCCATTATACCCTATACCCTTACATATCACAGCTATAGCTTTAACACTGATTTTCAATAAGAAGCTCTACAGTTGGCTTGAAGAATCAAGTAATAAGAGGTTTAGATCCATCGTAGCTCTCTTGATAACATTCTTTGCAGCAATTATGGCGGATCATATGTGGGGTAATTTGATGTTCATATTAGGTGTGGGGCTGTATATTCCTATGAAGACTATTCGAGATACGTTGAATGCTCTAGGCGTTCTAGCCGTGAAGATGGGGTTACCAAACATACCTCTCCGCGGGTTAGGTGATCTGTTTATGTTTATGCTGCCAGTTTCCGCTGTGGAAAGGATTACCATGACTGTTATAGCTACGTTAGTAGGTTTAGCTGTATTTAGAGCTTTAAAGAAATATTTATCGCAGATTTAGGGTTTTTAAATGAACATCGCATACTCCACACCTGCATATTCGAGTGTACCTAAAACTAGCCTACCATATACTTTATTCTTCCTCTTATCATAAACCTCTTCTAGTTTAGCCTTAACTTCGATTCTATCCCCTATATGGAAAGCCGATGAGAAAAATCCGTCGAAAGATACGAGTTCTTCAACTTCGTATCTACGATCTCCTTCAAGCAGTTCTAACACGGATATAGAATATACCGCGGGTAAGAATATACCTTCTGTATCATCTACTATCTCTATTCTAGCTCTAACCATACCATGATGCCTATAAACCCGGTCTCCATAACGTTCATCTACGAATAAGCGTTCAGGATGCACTGAGAAGTTAACGTCTCTAAAAACCCCTCTCTGCCACATCCTCTCATATATTCTCCTCAAATCACCTACGCCTATAGGGTAATGAAACGATTTCTCGTAAATCGATCTTTCAATATGGTCTGGCAGGAGTCCCCTAACTATCCCACTCCTCTTAAGATCTAAGATGGTTTCCTTGATCTTTAAAGATTCCTTTAAACCATATACCGTAAGATCTATATCCGAGAAGATAGGGTTATGTATGCCTAAGAGTATAGAGCCTGTTACGCCGAAGAATCCTGAAGGAATACCTGATATACTTGAGAATGTATCCACAAGCTCTGTAAGAATACCTTCAAGTCTATCGCTGGGTCCTTTATGTATAATTTCCTCCAGCTTTTCTTCAGGTTTAAGATGCCTAACTATCCTTTCGATAGGGATACACGGCATCCTGACCCCCCATGCATCTAGATCTCTAAGATAGTACGGGTATCGATCGAGTATCTTGAGAGCCTCCTTTAGAGATATCATGCTGTAAACCTTCAACAGTCTTTCATAGGTTAAGCCCTCCCTACTTCTCCATATATTGGTGGATGCCTTCTCTGTAGCGATATACTTTGGATATGCTACTACATATCCGTCTGGATGGATCTCTCCTACGACGCAGAAGAATATATTCTCTGAGGTTTCTATGAAATCCCTATTCTTAAACTGACCTGGATTACGTATAGCACTCAAACTATGCATAGTAAACTGAATTCTTAATACTTAAAAATCTGTCCTACGCCTAAACGTTATAGTGTCACGCCTCCATCCAGGAAGGAAGCGACGGGTTTATGCCTAGGGTAAAGCGGATATCGTGGTGCCAGAATTGCGGTGTCCCATTATTGCAGAAGGTATGCGGTATATGTGGTGGGGTAGGCACAGATGTGGAGCTTACAGGCTTAGCTGATCCTAGACCCGCATTTGAAGGTGATTTAAGGCATATAAACGATGGATTGAAGAATTGCTTCAACACGAATCTTAGTATGCTAGGATTGGATGGTATACCCATGATCGTTAATAGGATACCATACATGGATGAAGCCGTAGAGGTAGTTATAGGTGGAGCTGTAGTAGCGCACGTATTCTTCGATCTATATACGATGAAATGGAAACTAAAGCCGTTTAGATGGCTTTGTAAAAGGCTTGCCGATGAAGATTTACTACCGGTTATCAAACTCTATTCTAAGCCTAAAGGTAAAGGCTTAATCGAGGATGCATCACCTTCAAGTAGCTATACAGATGGATATGTAGCTCTCATCGATAAGAATGAGCAGTCTATAGGTTTAGCTGAATTAATCGGTGGGCGTCTATTTGTCCTTAAGGTATGGAGTGAAAATGAATGTGCCAAGCCGACTCTTACACGTAGAAGTTTAGATGATATCCTGAAAGCGAACATGGAGAGGGTAGAGATAGCTCGATCTAGAGCTTGTAAATTCACGACTAAGATTAATCAGAGGTTCAGTTTATCAAATCTTACCCTAGCATATTCCGGCGGTAAGGATAGCCTCGCGACGCTATCTATAACGTTGGAAGCAGGTTTAGATCCAACACTAGTATTCAACGATACTGGTTTAGAGCTACCGGAGACCATAGATAACGTCTGGAGGGTTGCCGATAGATTCTCTTTGAAGGTTTCAGAAGCATCTGCAGGTGATGCCTTCTGGAGATATCTAGATATCTACGGCCCACCGGCTAGGGATTATAGATGGTGTTGTAAGCTATGTAAACTTGCACCTATGAGTAGACTGTATAGGGGGGTGTTCGGTGAGGCTGTGAGCTTTATAGGGCAAAGGAAGTTTGAATCAAGGAGTCGTAGGAGATCTAAAGCTGTAGGGCGTAATAGGTTGCTACCTAACGTAATTTATTGTGCACCTATAAACGATTGGACCATGCTCGATGTCTGGCTATATCTGAGAAGGATGAAGCTTGATACTTACGCCAACCCGCTCTACCATGAGGGATTCGATAGGATCGGATGTTACCTATGCCCGTACTGTAATGTCGCCGAGTTTAGAGAGGTTGAGAATCTGCATGAGGATCTCTGGTCTAAGTGGCTACACTATATAAGTGTGTGGGCTTCAAGATTAGGGTACGATAGATCGTATGTGGATAGACATCTCTGGAGATGGGTTAATATTCCATCAAAGATTTTGAAAACTCTCAATATACATTCATCCATCAGGATGGATGTAGCTAATAGGATAGGATACTCTGAGGTAAAGTTATGCGATGGTAGTGTTGCTCGGCTTAGTATACCTCGAGGGTTTGATCTAAATCTTATGGATGCTTCATGCTACATATATGGTATAGATTTGAAGAAGTTGAAAGATATCCTAGCTATAGCTTCGATCGGTAGCTCACGTGTATACATCAATATAAAGGGAAGAGAGGTTACTATAATAATGAGAGATGAGGGATGGAAGCTTCTACTGAAAGCTGTAGCTAGATCCTCCTTCTGCGCGAAATGTGGTCTATGCGTCGATACATGTTCAGTGAAAGCCTTGATTCTTTCAGATGATAAAATGGTATTTGAGAGGAGGTTATGCACTAGATGCGGGTTATGCATGCAGGTCTGCCCATCGCTATCTATCGGATCTAAGGTTTTGTTGAATCGTTTCAGGTCAGTATGCATATTTTAGGATCTATGTTTCTAACTAAATATTTTACTCATGTAACATTATATTCATGTAGCTTAGTGTAATAGTAGGCGTCCTATATTGGAGTAAGGGGTTCCATATGCCGGGTTTAAAACTGTGGAGTAAGGTAGGATTTAGTTCTACGTATGGCTATCTGGAGGTAGATCGATGTGAGTAGGATTATAGATATCCCGTATATCTCCAGGGTTGAAGGGAAAGGTGCTTTGGAGATAAAGGTGAGAGGCGATACGATAGAAGATCTTAAACTCAGGATTTATGAAAGCCCAAGATTCTTCGAAGCTCTCCTAATCGGCAGGAGGTACTACGAAGTACACGAAATCGTTTCTAGGATATGCGGTGTATGCCCTGTAACGCATCAGGTAACGGCGTTGAAGTGTATCGAGAAATTAATAGGTTTAGAAGTGCCTGAGCATATACGTAATCTCAGAGAGCTCATGGCTATAGGCGGAGTGATAAGTAGTCATGCGCTACACCTATTTGCTATGGCTCTACCAGATTATACCGGTCATCCAGACATCATAGCTATGGCTAAGGATCACCCAGATATAGTTAAAGCTGGTTTCAGGATTAAGGAGGTAGGCGATAGCTTAGTGGAGGTTATTGGGGGTAGAAGTGTGCATCCTGTATCTACCATCGTAGGCGGGTTTACATCCATACCTACCGTCGAGAAGTTGAAGAAGTTTAAGGAGAAGCTTATCGAGGCTAAGAATCTATCTCTAAAATACTCAGGCTTCATATCTAGTTTGAACTATCCTGAATTTGAACGTAAATGCGAACATGTAGCTTTCTACGATAAGGAAGAATACCCTATTAATCATGGGATTATCAAATCTACCGAAGGGTTGGAGTTAACCGAGGATGAGTATAGGCGTTGGATATACGAAGTCGAGGTAGGTTATTCTACAGCTAAACATTCATACGTTAAAGGAAGAAGTAGCTTCATGGTTGGGCCACTTCCGCGTGTAAATATAAACTACCATAACCTTTCAGATGAAGCTAAAGATATCCTCTCATCCACTAGGTTTAAATTTCCGTGCTTCAATCCCTTCGCATCGAATATAGCTAGATTCGCCGAGATACTAACCCTGATAGATAAGGCTATAAGGATAATAGACGAGAAACCTTTAGAAGGTAGACCACATGTAGAGGTGAGGCCAAGAGCTGGTGAAGCCTCAGCTATAACCGAAGCACCTAGAGGTGTGAATTTCCATAGCTATCGGATAAACGATGAGGGCGTAGTCACTTATGCATCGATAGCTCCTCCTACGTGTCAAAATGCGGCTAATATCGAAGTTGATCTATTGGAATACCTTAAAGACTATCTGGATAGAAGTGACGAAGAGATAGCTCATAGAAGTGAGATGCTTGTCAGAGCATACGATCCATGCATCTCTTGTGCAACACACTTACTAGAAGTTAAGATATCGAGGATGTAGGCTTATTCGAAGTATGGTTTTCTTCTAGCTATAGCTTCTAGAAAAAGCTTTTTGATATATTCCTCATTCGCTCCGTTTCTTAGAGCTGATACCACATCTACATGGTTATCATAACGTAGTAGGCATGGTTTAAGTTCACCTCTAGATGTAACTCTTAATCGATCACAGTATCTACAGAATTCAGGATTATGCATCGGCTTCACAAGCTCTACCTCCACACCTTCAGGTAGAATATACCTAGGTCTGCTATGAACATCTCTGTAATACCTACCTATAGCAATCCTAGATAGAAGCTCTTCCACCCTATCTAAAGGCGTGTGAAGTCTGCTATATACTTCTTCATCTACCACTCCAGCTCTCTCCAGCTCTATAACCTGTAATACCGCTCCCACTCTAGCAGCATACCTTGCTAGATCCAAAACCTCATTTTCGTTCATCCCTCTTAATAGAACCATATTAATTTTAACAGGGTTTAACCCCGCATCGATAGCGGCTTTAACACCATCTAAAACTCTAGGTAGCAGATCGAAACCTGTAATCATACTGTAGATACTCCTATTCAACGTATTAACTGTAACATTTACACGTTTTAAACCGGCTTCTGCAAGTTCATACGCATAATCTGATAGTAATACACCATTAGTAGTCATCGAAATCTCCTCTACATCTTTCAAGCTATGTATCGAAGATACTAAATCAATTATATCCTTTCTTAGAAGAGGCTCTCCTCCTGTAAGTTTAACTTTATTTAATCCAAGCTCAACTCCGACGCCTACGATAGATAAAATTTCATCGAGACTAACCTCATTCTTCCCGCTCCTACCGTAAACCTCACCCTCCCTATGGCAATATATGCATCTAAGGTTACACTCGCTTGTAACCGCTATCCTAAGGGTAGATAGTTGCCGTCCATATCCATCTACTACAGGCAAATATTCAGACACCGCTTATAATCAGAATCCTTTCTGAAGCTTAAATGTTATACTGATCGCTTAACCCAGCTCGGATTTTAAACATTGTTGATCGTGACGGCTATACCCCTAACCTTCGACGCTAAACATACCTGCAATACTAATGTTAATTCATGGGGATGACTTACTATACTGACGATAGAAAGATAGTTTATAGTTCGCTGGTATGTAGTGGTAGCTGTTAATTGATGATGAAATGTATCTGGGGAGTTTGGAGTGTAACGCTATTCAATTTTCAGATATTATGAAGATTTTAGTGGATGTTTTATCCATAAGTAGCCATAATTTAATTGATGATAATAGTTTCTGATAAATTTTAGATAAGTACATAGCAAATATTATCATACACATTTATAATGAAATATAAATTATACCAATTTAATTTAGTTTAATAATTAAGAATTTGCAATATTTATATTGATTTTAAACTTTAAATCTATTATTCCATTTATATATCTTAGTTCATCCTACCGGAAAGCTAATATAGCGCTCATAGGGGTTTGGTAGCTTGAGGCTGAAATAGTTATGTCTGTATCGTTTAAAGCTATCGTAGTCGGTAAGAACCTTGAGAAGCTGCCTAACGGGGAGGAGGTTGTACGTATAGATTTAGCTGAGGAGAAGCCTGCTACCCCACCTATAATTATGGATACTAGTAGGTTGGAGCAATCCGAGATTGCTAGGGAGGTTCTACCTGTAGTAAGTCAGGTTTTATCATCTCTACCTATATCTCGTGCTATGATAAGAGTTCCTAGGGTTACGCTTATACTTATGAGGGATGAATGGGATCAACTGCAATTTAAGCCTGATCTAGGTGATGAGTTAACCGTGACGATAGTTGGAGATGATATCCGTATCTCTAGATCTTAAGGATATAGAGATGTGGATGAATCTTCATCCATTTACGTTCATCGAATGTATAGCCCGATTCTCCCTCGGTTAAAGGTCTTATGAGGAGTAGTGCGCTAATCCTACGGGCTAGGATCTCTACATACGGTATAAGCTCTGGTGGTGGCCTGATCGAGTATACGATCTCAACACCGTCATAATTATCGATCTTCATCTTCGTTACATCGTCTAACTTAACTTCCAGATCCGGGCATACCGATCGTATATAATCTAAAGCTCTTTGATCTTTATCTACGATTATCACTCTAGCAAATGGTATACGCTTCTTAATATTATATGCTATCCAGGGGTTGAACCCGGCTCCAATCTCTACGATAGCTCCCCTACCGCTATATAGTTTAGCTATGGCTTCGACGATATCGTATGTATCCGGTAGCATCTCGTACCTCTCTGATTGTTACTATGAAACTCAGCCTTCTTAAAACCTAATCCTAACACTGATGTATCTGTATATTCTTTATCCCTATCTGGTATGGCTATGTTTAAACGACTGCCTTCCTATTAAAGGTACTCTTTTAGCTTATGTATTAGGAGGAATTCAGGTTTTATACCTGTTTTTATAGCCTCATCCATGGATATGGTATACGTTTTCTCATGTTCTTTGAAATATTTTGGATGTATAAGTAGCCAATCTTTATCTGATCTTTTAAATTTAACTGCTATATATGGTATAGCTCCGAATGTTTCGGAGAATCTTACTAACTGATTTATGCTTTCCTTCTTTATATAGATCGTTTTCTTAGATGTCGTTTTCACTTCGATCGCTACGATTAAGCCTTTATATCCGGCTATTATATCGGGTCGATCAATCTTTGTTCCACTACCCGAGCTTGGGGCTCTAACCACGGCGAATCCGAGCTTAGATAATCTGCGAGCTAGAAGCCTTTCGTAATCTACCCCCCTCATAAGGCTAAGAATAAAATATGTGTTTGGTAAGGTTTAAAAATATCCTAGGAGTTCTATCTAGCCTAGTTCTTTAGCCCATTCAGGTTTAAAGAAAGGTTTCTCTGCTTCGGTTCTCTCCCTCAGGTTTCTAAGCTCTTCTAATAGTATCTTCTGCTCTATGCTAGCTACGAGTAGTCTCGTCTCTATTACCTTATCTGGGTTTACGGAGATGCTCGTCGCTCCCTCCCTTACTAGGAATTCTACCACTTCAGGATAGTTGGATGGAGCTTGTCCGCATATGCTTGTAGTAACTCCATGCCTCCTACAGATTCTTATAACATGGCTTAAAGCTCTCAGTACGGCTAGATTTCTCTCATCATATATTTCCTGGACTGCTGCATCATCCCTATCTATACCGAGTATTAACATGGTGAGATCGTTCGTACCGAAGCTTACACCATCTATTCCCTCCTCTATGAACTTATCTATCAATAGGACTGTGCTCGGTACCTCTACCATTATCCATACCTTGAAATCCGGGCCTCTGACCAACCCCTCCTCCTCCATGATCTTCTTAGCTAGGCTTAACTCCTCGACTCTCCTAACAAACGGTATCATAACCCATACATTCTTAAGTCCATACTCATCTCTAACCTTCTTTATAGCTTTACATTCAAGCCTGAATATATCCGGCTCCTTTATATACCTGAAAGCCCCCCTATAACCTATCAACGGGTTAGGTCCTACATGTCCTGCTTCTCTCTCATATTTCTCTCCACCGGGTAGAGCCAAGAATTCATCAGGTTTGAAATCGAGGAATCTGTAAACGACAGGTTTAGGATAGAAGGCTTGAGCTACCATCCTTATACCTTCGGCGAAAGCATCTATCATACGCTGTTCTCCTCCTTCCTCGATAAGCAGCCTTGGATGTTTACCTACACTAAGCATTAGATGCTCAGCTCTTAGAAGACCTACACCATCCGCCTGAGTTTCAGCAGCTATCTTCTCAGCTACATCTGGTATGGATATATTCACATAGATTTTAGTAGCCGTGATCGGCATATGTGTGGCTAATACCCCGGCAGCCGGTACGGTAGGCGTGGTAGGCGCTACAGCTGGTGCCGCTGGTTTAGCTAGCTCCTCGATTATACCTTCATATATCACTCCTGTTTTAGCGTCGACTGTATAGTATCCTTCGTTAACTAAGGTTTGAGTAGCATTCTTCGTACCTACTATACACGGTATCCCGAGCTCTCTAGATACTATCGCGGCATGGCATGTCATCCCGCCTTCATCGGTTACTATAGCTCCGGCTATCCTCATGTAAGGAACCCAATCCGGGTTCGTCATCTTGGTAACTAGTATATCGCCTTTCTCCATAACCTTTGCAGCTTCTTCATGTGTCAGAGCTATCTTAACCCTACCCGCATATACACCCGGACTAGCTGGTAAACCTTTAAGGACGACTTTTCGTTCAACCGTAACTTTAGGTCTCTCAACGGCTTCAACCTCTTCCCTAGGCTTAACGCTCCATACTGTTTCAGGTCTCGATTGAACTATGAATATATTCTCTGGGAATGGTAGATCCCTATCTACAGCGAATTCTATATCCTGCGGGGTACCGTAGTGATCTTCTATCCTCTTACCGAGTTTAGCGAGATACTTAACCTCTTCATCCGTTAAGCTCGGTTTACTCCTCCTCTCAGGAGGTACTTCGAGATGGACTGTTTTACCGGTTTTAGGATCACGTATATACTCGACTGTTTTCTCAGCTATCTCCTTCTCCACTATCTCAAACGTATTCTTATCGACTATGAAGCGATCCGGTGTCACAGATCCAGATACTATAGCCTCACCGAGACCCCATACAGATTCTATAACAATCTTACTCCTATCACCTGTCACGGGATGTATAGTGAACATTACGCCTGCGGATCTGCTGTTAACCATCTTCTGGACGGCTACGCTTATCAGTACGCGTTCATGAGCAAACCCCTTCTGGCTCCTATAGAATATAGCTCTAGGAGTGAATAAGCTTGACCAGCATTTCTGTACATACTTTACAACTTCATCTTCTCCTCTAACATTCAGATATGTCTCCTGCTGTCCTGCGAAGCTAGCATCGGGCAGATCCTCAGCCGTAGCAGATGATCTGACGGCTACGAATACAGCATCCGTACCCACTCTCTTACATAACTCCCTATAATACTCGATTATAGCTCTACGTATATCTTCAGGCATCTCCACAGATTCTATCAGAGCTCTAACTCTACGTGAAGCTTCTTCATACTGTGTAGGATCCCTAGGATCTTTTATCACCTCCCTGAGTATATCGTAGATCTTACTCGCTATACCTGTATCCTCTATGAACTTCCTATATGCGTAAGCCGTGACGGCGAATCCTGGAGGTACCGGTATACCCGCATTTATCATCTCCCCTAGATTAGCATTCTTACCCCCTACCAGCCCTACATCCCTCTTATTCAGCTCCTCAAACCACAATGTTAGAGCGGTCTCTTTACCCATAGATTTCACCCTATACTTGATATTCCTCGAGACGTTATAGTCTAGACTATAAATCAGTCATATTTTAACATTACGATAAGAGGTGCGGCGATGCGTGACGGATAAAACCCTAATCTAGCTTACAGAGTTAGGATGATCCTGATAGGTAATTCTGGATCCTCTGCTGGTAAAGTTCACGTTTCAGTAGATGGCTATGCTCTATCCATGTTTTCAAAGGCACCTCAAGCCTCTCTGAGATCCTAGATAAAACTTCCTCTATACCTTGGAATGCTAAAGGCCTCCTCCTCAGAGCGTTACGTACATGTTCTCTTACATGCCATACACCTACAGGCATTATATATCCTGGATGGATCTCCCTCAATATCAAGACGGATGCCTGGCGTCTGATCGATTCAAGATATTCTAAGACCGCAAGTCTTGCAGCATAGTAGCATCCGCCAATCATAGCGTAACTCCTCCTGCCATGATATCCCTCCCAATCCCCCTCTATAACGGGTATCTTACCATCTTGGTTCCATATGGTTTTCGGATACCATGCCTCTATGGATTCATAACTCCAAAAGCTAGGTATCATCAGAATCTCAAACCTGTTATCAAGATATACTGATTCGAAGAGTAGATATGTAGAGATAGGTGGATAGCGTTTAACATTTTCGAGGAGTCTCTCGGATATGATAGAATCCACAGCTGTTATGCTCCATCTAGTCGGGACTAATCTACGATTCGATCCTATACCGAATACCCCTAGACTGAAAGCTTTCTGTATAGAGCTCACAGGAACACCTGATCTATATAGATCGAAGACAGCATCCGTGGCTTTAAGATCCCTATCATAGTATACCTTCTCCATACGTCTATCTACGTAAATGTTTCCCTCCACCCTAACCTTCGATATAGGTGCAGATACACCTAATGGTTGTACTTCATCGTCTAGAATTAAGGAAGTTTTAGGCTTTCTAGCTAGGTTAACCTCTAGATCAACCGGCTTCCTAGACATAGCCAGTTCTTGAAGCGTGAGTAGAAGCTCATCAGGTTTAGAAGCTGAATATACGTGTACAGGTTTCTCCCCTCTGAGAAGTATACTACGAAACCTAACTATATCCTCTATAGACATTCCAAACCAGTATTCAGGTGTATCGAGTATCCGTGTATCGCCTCTGAAAGGTGGTGTTAAAGGACCGACATACACCTTAGGATACCCGAATCTACCTACAAAAACGCCTGGAGGGGATGATCCCGTAATATCCAGCCTATCAAAATATCTCACTGCCTCGTACATGATATTAGCCCTAACGACTATAGGGCATCTACTCTTACCACAGAGTAGATGTGCACCCTTACATAAAACACATAGCCTACTAGACTTCTTAACATCGGTAAATCTTTCATCGGCATCGAAAAGCCAGTTCATATCCTAACTTTAAACCGCTCGGCTATGAAGTATTATGTTATCCTCGATATTAATATTTACAGCTAGTATACGCAGATCGCGATTCAAGTTTAAATATGTTAACCTACGAAACTCCCATCAAGTGATATATCTTAGGAATATGGCGGTATAACTAACCCAGTCAACTTACTCACAGCTTAAAACCTATCACATGGTAGCGTAGATAGAGCCGGGCGGGGGATTTGAACCCCCTGAACCGATGCCGGGCGGGGGCTTCGAACCCCCGACTTCTGGTAGCCTCATTCTTCCGATGAGCCATCTCCAGATTATGAGTCTCGCCTCACACCCTTCTGTAGATTGAAGGTCTGGCGCTCTAACCGGCTGAGCTAGCCCGGCTTCCCTAACGTTATTTAGGCTTCCCGGGTAATATTAAGTTTTTACGGGTATCCGCTAGCGTAAACTTCCATGAGCTGTGTAAAGCTCATATATCATACGGTATATATTAAGGTATATGTATATTCCTGCGTCGGTTATATGAGTATTACTCAGTAAACATTATATATCTGGTTACACTTTTTTATAGGTTGCGAGGTTTACATAGCCTATGAAGGAGTTCAATGTTGATTACCTAGGGTTCGAGCTGGATCCTAAGGATATAACGATAGTGGATTCTACGCTTAGGGAGGGTGAGCAGGCTGCTGGTGTCGCATTAACTTTAGGTGAAAAGCTACGGATAGCTATTTACGATGACGAGGTAGGATTGGATTTCGTAGAGGTATTCACAGGATATGGGGATAGGGAGAGAGTACTTCTAGAAGGAATTAAAGGGTTGGGATTGAGAAATGTTAGGATTCAGGTTTGGAATAGGCTTAGGAAGAGTGATATAGATCTATGTTTAAAGTATGACTTTGAATGGGTATCCATCACAGCTGGCTTCTCTGATATACATCTTAAAAGTAAGTTTAGGTGCAGCTTCGAGGATCTTTTATGCTCATGTTTAGAGCTTATATCCTATTGTAGGGAGCATGGGTTAAAGATCTCACTTCATCTAGAAGATTCTACTAGAACGCCTATGGATCGATTAGTGAAGATATTATCTGAGGTGGACGTGGACCGAGTTAGGGATTGCGATACTGTAAGCGTACTCATACCTATAGCCGCTTATAACAGGATGAGGGTACTGGTAGAGAATGCTAGAGGTATACCTATAGAAGTACACTATCATAACGATAGAGGGTTAGCCTTAGCTAATACTATCTCGGCTATACTTGCAGGAGCTTCATCTATATCCGCTACTTGGAATGGTTTAGGTGATAAAGCCGGGAATGCCGCGTTAGATGAAGTGCTTCTACTCATATACGAGCTATACGGAGAGGATAAGTTTAACCTCTCTAAAGCTGTAGAAGCCAGTCTCTACGTAGCTGAAGCCTCCCGTATACCTCTATACAGGTTCAAACCTGTATCTGGGCGTGATGTATTCTCCGTGCAATCCGGTATCCATCAGGATGGTATACTGAAGGATCCTGAAACTTACCAGCCATACCCACCTAAACTTGTGGGAAGAGATTGGAATATAGTTCTAGGCGTAACCTCAGGTACGCATGGATTATCATATCTCCTAGCTAGGAGAGGGTATAAGCTACCTGAAGATGATGAAAAAGTTAGAGAGATATTAGCATACGCTAAAACTGTAGCTGAGAATAAGAAGAGCTATCTCGATGAGGATGATCTAGATAGAATAGCTAGAAGATTCAACCTTGAAGTCATATCTAAATAGATCAGCTTCGACGTGAAACCTGCAAGTAGGATCGATAGGCTACCCAGAGTTTACTTTACCATTCAAATAGATGCTCTGATGGCTTTAGATACCTCCCAGATTTTATCGCCTACATAGTGTATATTCTTGACGGCTTTTCCTCTACTCATCGATTCGATAGCTTCGCTATCCCTTAAAGCTATGCCTAACGCAATAGTTTTACCATACTTTTCATCGCAGACCGCTACTAGATCTCCCTCATGGAATGTTCCATCGATCTTAACTATACCTGGGGCCATAACATCTGCACCTCTACATACATATGGGATAGCGCCTTGATCCACTACGATACGTGGCAGGATGTTTATAGCTTCATCGAAAAGCAATGTAGGATACAGTTTGCCATCTACCTTGAATAGGAGGGGTCTCCCATCTATGATGTATATCGATACATCATCGAATTCCGTTACCTCGAACCTCCTTACCCTAAGATCTATCCTAAGATTAAACCTAGCTCTCAGCTCCTCTAATAATCGATCCCCCTCCCTTCGTCTTATATCCCTTCTCTTTAATCGCATATACATCTAGGATATACCGACACACCGTTTTAACGTTTTTCACTGTATGGATCTCGAGATGACCGGTATGGATGATTAAAGGAAAAGTTTTAAAGGAGATAACCGTCTGCTTCTAAAGTGAGGGTTATGAACGAAATAACTTTCATGGTATTGGAGGAGAGTCTTGGTAAAGTCGTTCTCGTTAAGCTTAAGGGAGGTAAGGCTTTAAGAGGCCTACTTGAAGGATACGATAAGCACCTAAACCTAGTCCTATCTAAAACAGAGGATATCACCGATGGAAATGAAGGTGTTAAGCTTGGGAATGTTATAATCAGAGGAGATAACGTCGTCTTAATATCACCAGTAGGAGGTTAAACCCATAATGGTTAAAGGAACACCTTCCATGGGCAAATACGGCGGGGAAACTCTCCATATAAGATGCCGTAGATGCGGAAGAAGATCATACAACGTGAAGAAGAAGCGGTGTGCCGCATGCCACTATGGAGAATCTTCCAGGATAGCGAGATACTCGTGGAAAAATAGGAAAGTTAACAAAGAGAGAGTTAAATAGCATACAGGTTAAAACCGGTTAAAGTTTAAGAACCTCTCGCACAAACCTAATAACCTAGCTACAGGATGGGCCGGTAGATCAGACTGGTATGATCGCCCCCTTGGCGCGGGGGAGGTCGAGGGTTCAAATCCCTCCCGGTCCACTACCTACACTTCCTTGAACAGTATGAAGCCGTTGAGTATCGTGCATATGTAGTCGAACCTGTCTCGACGAGTCGCATCTCCTCCACGCTTCCAATCGCTTTTACACGTGGAATCTGATGCCTGAGCCTCTATCCCAGTACGAAACCGAGTCTTCTTCCTAATTCTACCAAAAAGTTAGCCGCAGCTTCTCTAGTCATAACTCACCTACCGTCCGCCCTCTTTAGCCCTTCTGTAGAAGCAGTCGCCAGGTAAGCCAATCTTAAAGTATTTGTCGACCATGTTTCCATACACGCTTGGTCGTGTTAAAGCTACCGAAAAATTTTCCACTTCTCCTCCAACCTTAGGATCACCGTTTCGGAGTTAAAGCATTCATCTATATACGTGTTACTTACGCCTTAATACATGGAGGTTTGAAGCTAGTTGTGCGCGGAAAACTTTTAGCGTATATGAGCAGATTAAATGTTATAGCTGTCATGGGACGCATAAGCGTATACTGTAAGTGTGGATACGTTTACATGGTTAGTCAAGGCTCCCTGCTCATATATCCTAACTATGGGCGTATTCCTATCCTGCTTCGGGATGGTGGCATATGGACGCATAAACTCGAGGAGTTCGATTACTCGAAATCTGTTATGGGTCGTAGACAAGAATTCAAACATAAACGTGAGGTTCACAGATACTTTAAGGTTAAAGCTCTATTAGAATAAATGCATACAGCCTTCCGCTTTGCTTATCGAAGTTAGGGAAAGCACCTCTTAGATTTCCCCACGTATTTCCGGTAGTAGGTAGGAGAGTATAAAGCCCAATATGAGACAGGCGGCTATTAATGATGCGATAATCATGAGTATTAGCGCGCCGCTCGCAGCATATCCATAAACGATTATTCCGAGGGAAGCTGGTAAAAGGGCTATTTCTACGTAACGCTTAGCTTTTGTGTCGCTTACCATACGGATTGTTAGCGTGAGAGAAGCTCCGCCAAGTACAAGTGATAATCCAATAATCATCGCGATAAAATCATTATTTATGAGAGCTTGCGTTAACCATAAAATCCCAAGAAGAGTTAGACTAATCGATTGAATTAGGGAGCACCTACCTTCGTTCATATACCTTTTCCATCTAAAGATTGGATAGGCTGAAATATGAAATATATAAGTTTAAGCTTAACCATAGATACTCCAGATAGGATAGAACAGGGGGATGGGGCTCTCAAATCAACCCTTCTTATCGCGGACGCTTTAATACCTTAAAATCATAATTAAAACGATCATTCAATCCAGCTGTATCGCTCCAGGTATAATGGAATATAGGTGAATTTTAAATCTTCTACTCAGAGGTGGTCTGGTTCACCCCCCACGGATTACCGTTATATTTTCCATGATATTGCCCTCCAAGGGGTTATAAATTCTTTCTAAATGTTGTTTCAGTTTTAGACGATACATTCGATTCAATCTACTATGGAGTTGAACGTAAAATTAATGAGGATAGAATAATCTTAATTATCACGATGCCTTGAGAGGATGGGTTATGGATGATTGCAGTTTCAACGAAGCTAAAAGGATGGTTAGGAAGCTCGTAGAAGCTAAAGGATTCCCAGATGATGAATCCGCTTTAACCCAAAAGCTTCTATGGGCTTTTGTCGAGTTAGGTGAAGCTGCTGATGCATATAAGAAGGGTAAAGATTGGCTTATAGTTAGCGAGGAGCTTATCGATGTGATATTCTATATACTTGACTTTATAGGATTAGTCGAGAAAACTCAGGGTATAGAGATCGATGTCGACCGCCTGTTCCTTGAGAAATGGAGGAAGAATATGGATCGTCCGAAACGTTATGGTCAGGTAAGGGGTTGAAAGCTATCGGGGAGTTAGCTGAACTCTATTCTGATTAGATTGTATAACATCGTATTATATAGCCTTGGTATAGTATTCCCTGCTCTTCACATAGTTTAACGAATGAAAGTACTAATCTTGCATCCATATTCTCGACCCTTTAACATCGAGAGCTATGAGTATACTGCATCCGGAGCATACATCCGATACCGATGGATCTCCACATAATCTGCATCTCTTAAGCTCTACTCGCGGTAACTCTCTCTCCATGATGGATCTTATAGTATCCCACATCCTGACAACGGTGAATTTTATACCTGGATGATTTTCTTCGAGAGTATTCAGAAATAGCCTTACTTCGCTTCTTATCGATACACCCCTATATGGGCATGGCTCTGACTGAAACTCTATACCCTCTAGGTATGCGTATAATGCTATCTCTTTCTCAGGTATCTCTCTTAGAGGTTTTATCCTCCGCACGAACCCCTCTCTATAGTCGGTTACAGGCTTGGTGCGTATTAGCCTAAATAGATCTCCATGGAGTATGTTTACGATGAGTGTTTGCGCCTCATCATCTAGGTTGTGAGCTGTAGCTAGCTTATTAGCGCCTACCTTTACGGCTGTATAGTTCAAAGCTTTACGTCTAAGGATCCCACATATGCTACATGGGGTAAGTTTCAAGCTTCTCTTCTTAGCTTCAGCTATCATATCATCTAGGGTTAACCCATATAGCTCTTCGAATGATACTACAATATGTTGCACTCCAAGTTTAGAAGCTTCCCTCGATGCTAACTTGATAGATTCCTCCCTATACCTTTCTATTCCTTCGTCGATCGTTATAGCGTATAGCTTAGCTTTAGGAAATCTACGCTCTATCTTAGCTAGTATCCTTAGTAATGTTAGGCTATCCTTTCCGCCGGAGACTCCTACAGCTATCCTATCATCTATATCGAGCATCCTATACTTACGGATGGTGCTTCTAACCTTCTCTTCTATAGATGCTATAAAATGTTTAACGCAGTATGCTTCTCCTGAGTAAACCCTAAAGTATACTGCCTCCTTATCGCATTTAATACACTTCAAGGTTTCACCGTCATCAGGTATCCCATCCTAGTAACCGTTAGTCCTATATTTGATGCAAGTAGTGCGAACATGCATAGGTTTATTGAGATTCTAAGAATTCTCTCAACGTTTTCATCGATATATAGGAAGCTGAGGAGGTATCCCTCGCCGTCTAGAGGATATAATGGTAGCATGTTGAATAATGCTAAGCTTATATTTACAACGTAGATTCCGGTTAAAAACATACCGATATAGAAGTTTAGAGGAACTATATCTAACGATAGAAGCTTCCTATAAGGTTGAGCATACAGTTTGATACCTATCCCATAGCTTAAACCCCTAGAAACCTTGACGTTATACGATCCTATATTCGTGTTTATCGTTACATATGCATCGATCTTACTTCTAAGATAGTTTAGAAACTCCTCTATACTAGTTATTTTAACTCCGTCTACAGAGTATATTACCGTCCACTGACCTACACCTAAACTGCTCAGAGGGCTATTAGGCTCTACCTCGGCAATTATAAGTCCTTCAGGGGCTGTAAACAGTATAGAGTATAGTAGTATCGTAGCGACTCCTACTAGAAGGTTAGCTAACGATCCCGCCCCCAATATCCGTCTTCGAATCCTCCTATCAGCTCTCCTATAGGATTCCTCCTCAGGTTCGACGAAAGCTCCTAGGAGCAGTAGTACTAGGAATACGCCAGCGCTCTTCACAGGTATGCCCTCTATCTTCATGATGACTCCGTGAGCTGTTTCATGAACTATCATAGCTATCGCTATAGGTATTAGGAAGTATAGGAATAGCTCTATATCCACCGTTACCCCAGGTAAGAATGGCAGTATGGGGCTCGGCTCCCCTTCAGGTACGAGGAAATTAGCTAGATTCCATGCCAGAAATATCATGGCTGATAGCGAAAGTAATATGCCAGTATACTCTCCTATCCTACTGTAGATTATCCAGAATCTCCTCGATACAGCGGTTATCCTATCTAGTAGCTTCAACGTTCTCTCAGCTTTCAGCATTACATAGATCGGGCCTACATCCAACCCATATCTCGATAGATCCATCTTTTTAGATACGATGTAGAGTAGTAGTATTAGGAAAGCTGATATGATGAGTATCGACGGCCCATACATGTTCCTCACCGATCGAACCCTGAAGATCTAATCTTCCTACGGATAGCTGGATCCTTCGCCGCGATCTCTCTTAACGCCTGCTCGAAGCTTTCATCGAGAGGTATCTCTTCAGCTAGATATACGCCTGTCCTACCCACCTCATCCCTCCTAGTTAACACATCGATCCTCTCATGAACTATAGCCTCGCTTACACCAAGCTTTTTAGCAACTTCGGCTTCAAGCCCTATAATCGAATACTCTATATGACCATAGCCTGTAGGCTCTATCAACGTAAGCCTCTTAGATACCCCCGGTACTCTCAGACCTGATACCATTCCCCTCAAATCTATTATACCGCTAAATCTGTAGAAATCCCACTCTAAACTTGTAAATTTAACTAGAGGAAATGTTACGCAAACCCTTCCTTCGAGATCCAGATATACATGAGCTTTGATAGCTCTCCTAGGCGTAGCTTGAACGAGCTTTTTAGCTTCTATCTTATAGCCTCCGCTGATTAGTGCAAGCTCGATCCTATGCGATCTTACGGTTGTAGGCACCACTACATCTATATCGCTATATTCGTCTACATCCCCTCTAGCTATACTTCCATGGATATACCCTTCTATACCGTGCTTAGCTAATGCCTCAAGGATACCCTTCGCTTCGGACCTTAAATTTGATAGAAGAGTCCATCTACGTTCATCATATACGACTTCCACTATATCTTGCATTCTAATAGGTTTCTCAGCGGATCCCCTCCTAATCCTCATCTATAGTTAACCTCTTCTTAATACATATCTTCTAGATTAAACCTATTAGAAAGAGACCGTTCAGTTTAATAATAAGCTATCGCTACCCTCTCATAGACTGGGACTCTAGAGGTGTATGTATGGATCTATACGATAAAGTTATGGATCTAGCTAGACGTAGAGGCTTCATATGGCAATCCTACGAGATATACGGCGGGGTAAGGGGATTCATAGATCTCGGCCCTCTAGGTGTCATACTTAAGAGGAGGATAGAGGAGAAGTGGAGGAAGTTCTTCGTAGATCGCCTCGGCCTCCTAGAGCTGGAAACACCTATAATATCGCCTAAGATAGTATTCGAAGCTTCAGGTCATTTAGAACATTTCAAAGATCCTATGACCGTATGTACCGGTTGTGGTAGAGCGTATAGGCTAGACCATCTCATAAGGGATTCGACGAATATACCGGATAGTAGACTCGAAGGGTTAAGCTTAGAGAAGCTTGAGGAGCTTCTCGATAGTTATAATGTGAGATGTCCATACTGTAATTCTAAGCTTGGTAAACCTGAATACTTCCTTACGATGTTCGAAACTAGGATAGGCCCGTTATCCGGTGATGTGGGATATGCGAGACCCGAAACAGCTCAAGGTATATTCATAGCGTTTAAGAGGCTACTAGAGTATGCTAGGGGTAATCTACCCTTCGGTGTAGCTCAGATAGGTAGGGTTCTGAGGAACGAGATATCCCCTAGACAGGGGCCTATAAGGCTTAGAGAATTTACGATAGCTGAATTCGAGTTTTTCTTCGATCCTGAAGATAGATCCTGCAGCTTGATAAGCGAGGTTGAAGACGAGGAGCTTAGAATACTTACAGTAGAGCAGAGGATAAAAGGTTTAGATGAACCTATAGTGGTTAGTGTAAGCGAAGCTATCAATAAAGGGTTGATAAAGCTTGAGTGGCTTGCATACTTTATGGCTCTTGCTAAGAGGTTTCTCGAAGAGCTTGGGGTTCCAGATGATAGGCAAAGATTCATAGAGAAGCTCGATTCTGAAAGAGCTCATTACTCCGTACAAGGCTTCGATCAAGAAGTGTATCTTTCTAGATGGGGTTGGGTCGAGGTATCTGGGCATAATTATAGAACAGACTACGATCTAAGTAGGCATCAGAAATTAAGTGGGGTGGAGATTACGGTGTTTAAATCCTATCCGCATCCGGTTAAGGTTAAGAAGCTTACGGTTAAACCCGATTATAGATCTATAGGATCGAGGTATAGGGAGAAAGCTAGAGTAATATTTGATGCCCTAAATAGGATGGATCCGTATGAAGTGAAGAGGATCGTATCCGAGAAAGGGTTCCTAGAGCTGGAGGGATGTAGGATCGAATCTAGCGAGTTAAACTTCATCGAAGAGGAATATGAGGAGAGTGGACGTAAATTCATTGCGCACGTCGTCGAACCTAGCTTCGGTGTGGAGAGACTTCTTTACGTAACCCTAGAATATGCGTATAGAGAGGTCGGTGATCGAATAGTTTTGAAGCTACCTAAAGATCTAGCTCCGATACAAGTAGCCGTTTTCCCCCTCCTATCTAGGGATGGGCTTCCGGAGAAAGCCTATCAAATCTATAGAGCTATCAAGGATGCAGGATTTAAAGTAGAGTACGATGATTCCGGATCTATAGGTAGAAGATATGCTAGAGCTGATGAGATTGGTGTACCTATAGTCGTAACCGTAGATTACAGGAGTCTAGAGGATGATACCGTAACCCTTAGAGATAGGGATACATGGAGCCAGGTGAGAGTTAACATATGCGATCTAGAGGATAAACTTAGAAAGTATTTTGAAGGTAAGGTTAGCTTCGATAAGCTGGGTACCCCAGTATAGTTTGAAGATTATTCGCTAGTAGGCATCCTTTTCTCCATGATGAGGATCCATCCTATCCATAAAAGTATAAGCCAGAATAGGACGACGATAAGATATACTGGTACAGCTAAAGCCCACCAGCTTAGAGGTCTACCTAGTAAACTCCAGCCTTCAGGTATGAAAAATAGGAATACCGTTTGAAGTATTATGAAAAATATGCTAAACGTACATAGTAATATACCTATAAGCTTCGGCTTCAGGCTAGAGATCATTATCAATCTACCATCCATACCCTATTATCACCTTAATCTGTTATCCTTAACTTATATGTATAGCTATAACTCTAACTTGGTCGACAGTATCTTCACAGCTATCCGCGGTATTCTCTAACGCATCTAGAAATTGTGAGAGGAATACTATACGCGGAGCTGGTAGGTTATCTAAGCCATCTACTATGAGCTTACGGCATCTACCGTAAGCTTCATCCACCTCCTCCTCAGCTTCCTCGACTTTATCAGCGTATTTCAACGCCTCCTCCTTATCCTCTAGTAGAGTTTCGACGCATCTACGTGTAGCTTCACTACATTTAACTAGCAGTTTAGCCATATCCAATATGCATGATCTAAGCTCTGTAGGTAATTCTCCCAGTTTAGGTAGGATGGCTAATATTCTACCTGCACCTCTAGCATAATCTGCTATCATATCAACCCTTTTCACTAGATGGCTTAAATCATCTTTATCCTCCGCCGTTAGCTCGCTTCTCGCAAGCTCATAGATGATCTTTCTCCTATATCTATCAGCTTCCCTCTCTCGTTCATTTAATAATTCGAGTATGTCGTCGGCATTTTCATCATTTAAAGCTCTATGCGTTGCCTCAGATATATCCTCGACGCATCTGGTAGCTAGCTCTAGATGCCTTACTACGCTAGATATAAGTCTACTCTTCCTCCTCCCATAAAGCCATCCTATAAGCCCTGAAGCCATGATTAAACCCACCTAAATAACGTTATTAAACTATCCTAAGTTAAGGATATTTAAGAGTTCGTAGAGTATATACCGAATAGAGAAATAGGTGAAGCTTCAAAACAAATTCATAGAGAAAGAGAAGCACGTTCCTTCGAGTTTACTTAAGTATCTGCTAAACCTAGAAAGGGTTGGAGAGGTATGAAAAGACGTGGATATGGTAGAAGGGGTTATCTCGCATTCATACTGGGCATAATAGTAGGTTTTCTCCTATTCCTTCTAATCTCTGCTGTATATTCACTTCGCCCTATTATATTGTTTCTTAAGCCCGTCTCAGCCGATACTTTAGAGATAACATTCCTCTACACTAGCGAGAAGCAGGGCTGGATAGAAAGCGTAACACCTGCATTCGAGAAATGGGTTAAGGATAGCCTAGGGTTGAACGTAAAGGTTAAGCTTATAGTAGCGGGATCTCATGAAACCGTAAACTTAATACTCCATGGAAGCGTTAAGCCCACCGTCTGGAGCCCAGCCTCATCTATATGGATACCCTACCTTAATTCTAAATGGAGGACTCTAGGATACAGTTATGACCTAGCTTTAAACGGTACACCCTTAGTTTACTCTCCTACGATTATCGCTGTATGGAAATCTTTCGCGGAACGCTACAATATAACATATCTAAGCGATTTATACCGTATAATAGAGGAGGGTGTAGAGTTTAAGTATGGGCACCCGGATCCTACGCTAAGTAATGGCGGTGTAGTCGCTCTACTTATGGAGGTCGCTGCGGCTGCTGGTAAACCCATTACTATGCTAACCGTGGAGGATCTCATGAATTCATCTATACAGGAGAAGGTATCTTCGCTGGAAAGATTTGCTGTTAAGTATGGTAAGAGTACAGGCTTCTTCGGTAAATGGGCTGCTGAAAGCGGTCCTCAAGCTATACAGGTATTCATCGTATACGAGAATGTTGTAGTAGATAATTCGCTTGCGGCTAAGCGTAAATGGAATGATCCGCTTATAGCTGTATATCCGAAGGATGGAGTTTTTCTATGTGATCACCCTTATGTCTTGCTCAATGCACCCTGGGTAAGCGAAGAAGATAAGCGTATAGCTGAGCTGTACCTAGCCTTCCTCCTAAGCGATTATTCCCAGATGGAAGCTATGAAGCACGGTTTCAGACCTGGTGTCGAGCATATTCAGATTGATATAAGCATATTCAATATTGATAACGGCGTTAATTCCATCATAGATGCTCCGGTCTATACCACGATACCGTCCAGTAATCTTCTAGAAGGTCTAATCGTATTATGGGATAAGGTTAGGGCTGGAGGGTAATCTACTATGGTTCATCTATACCGTATAGGGGGGATGGTTTTAAAGATAGCTGTTCTCGTAGCTACGTTGATATTCGTATTGTTGCCATCGGTTTTCGTCGTTTCATTTATACCAGCAAACTGGGATGAGATACGCTACGAAGTTTTCGAGAATCCTATAATAGGTGATACCGGTTGGAAGCTCATACAATCTGTCCTCCTATTTTCGTTCAAGCTCTCGATTCTAACCGTCCTGATAGATATAGCTCTAGGTATACCTCTAGCTTATATGTTAGCCTATGGTAAATTCATAGGTAAATCCATGCTAGATGCGTTAATCTCCCTTCCGCTAGTAATACCTACATCTGGTTTCGGTTTCGCTACCCTCATATCTTGGACTACGAATATAGGTTTGGGAGGTATTCTAGGCTTAAAGACCGGGGTCATAGACATAACTAGTAGGATACCAGTATTCGATATACCTATCCTACTGCTTCTAGTACACGTAGCGTTAACTCTTCCATACGTCGTTAAACCTCTTCAAGCAAGGTTCGTCGATATAAAATCTAGTCTAATGGAAGCTTCTCGTATCCTAGGTGCTAACCCATTCACATCTTTTAGGAAGATTATACTACCTTTATCGCTTCCAGCTCTTTTGTCAGGGTCTATAATGGCTCTAACTCGATCCTTGGGTGAAACTGGGGCTACAATGATAGTTTCCGGTACATGCATTACAGCGGCGGTGGCAGTCGTTCGATGGGAGTTCGAATTCAAAATAGCTACAGCATCCTTTCTAGGAGCCATGCTAATACTATTAACGTGGGTCACGATACTCCCGTTAGAAATAACGATATCGCGTAGAGGCTGGGTTTCCCTACCAAAGATTTTAGCTAGAATCGATATCGAGCGGAAAATCATAGCGTTGGAGGAGGCTATTTCTTCGAGGATTCTCTCTAGGATAGGGAAAGCCTCTATAGTTGCTATCTTAGCTATACTCGTAATGCTACCTATAATTTCTACGTTATACTCGGTTTGCATATATTGGGGTGGAGATCCGTTCACCGGTAGGATAGAGGGCGGTATAATATATCAGATATTCACCGGTCCAGCTGGATATGGTTCCCTCCTATCTAGAGCTATGCTGACATCCTTCATAGTAGCGGGTTTATCCACATTTGTATCTGTGTGCATATCTATACCGTTAGTATATCTTATCGAGTGGTATCGTTTAGGAAGGCTTCTCAGAGCTATGCTTAAAATCCCCCTCGTCATACCTACATCCGCTCTAGGTATATCCTCGATGCTTCTATGGGGTCCTAGATTATTCAACCTTGTAACGCCTGGCTTATGGCTTATAGTGTTGACGCATGTAGTTTTCTCTGTACCGGTTGTAGTCGAGTCTATAATAGCTGTATTTGAGGGATCGGATATACGGGATTGCGAGGATGTAGCTAGGACTCTAGGTGCTAAGCCTATAGAGTTAGCTGAGCTAGTATCTATACCGATGCTTAAAAGAGGTATCCTAACAGGCGCTATACTTTCGTTCACCCACTCTCTAGGTGAAACTGGTGCTACGTTCATAGTCATGGGTGGAGATTATACGGTTTCAACCCTAGTCGTCACTATGGTGGAATCCCTAGCTATCCCGGCTGCTTTGTTCTCGACGTTGCTTCTCATAGCTTTCTCGTTGATGTTTATGTTTATGGTGAGGGTGATGGTAGGTGGATAGCTTTCTGAAAGTATTCGATATCTGGAAGTTTTATTCGGGTAGAGCTATTCTGAAAGGTGTATCCTTCGAAGTGGGTAAGGGGGAGTATTTCGTCGTATTAGGGCCGACCGGTGCAGGTAAAACTACTCTCCTGAAGATATTGGCAGGTATAGTGCATCCTGATAGGGGTGAAGTATCTATCGGCGGTAGATCCGTGATAGATGTACCCCCAGAGGAGAGGGGTATAGGGTATTTCCCTCAATTCTTCAACCTCTTCAATCATATGACCGTATGGGGGAACGTATATTTCCCACTCCTAGTGAGAGATGTCGATGCATTCGAAGCTGAGAAGATCTGTAGGGAGATACTAAGTCTTATGCACTTGCTAGATAGGGCTGATTCTTATCCATATGAACTTTCAGGCGGCATGCGTCAGAGAGTAGCATTAGCTAGAGCATTAGCTACAGGAGCTGAGCTTCTACTTCTCGATGAACCTCTAAGTCAGTTAGATGCGAAGCTTTCGGTGGAATTGAGGAGGGAGCTGAAGAGTATCGCTAAGAGTTTAGGTAGAACCGTGGTGCATGTTACCAATAATGTTGAAGAAGCTGTAGAGCTAGCTGATAGGATAGCTGTGATGAACGATGGATGCATCGTTCAGATAGGGTCGTACGAGGAGTTACGTAGGAAGCCTAGAAACCTGTTCGTAGCATACTTCCTATCAGATGCAAATATACTTAGAGTTCATATTTTAGATCCGTATAATAGGATTCTCGGTTCTCCTACCGAAAATTGCTTTAAGTTTAAAGTAGAAACCTTACGAGAAGATATATTGAAGGATAAGGGTGAGGTTATTGCGTATATAGATGCAGAGGATATAAAGATCGATCCGCCGACTGACTCAGGATGGAATGTATTCGATGCTTTTGTCGAAGAAGTATTGTTCCATAGAGGTGAATATGTATGTATACTAAAGGTTTGCGGTGGAGCGGTTAAGCTTAGGATGAAGTCTATGGATGAAAGTTGGGTTGAAGCAGGTCTTAGGGTTAAGGTAGGGTTCAAAGCTTCGGATGTACATGTATACGATGTTTCGGAGTACGAATCTATACCGTATCGCGAGGGGTAGAAATCTTGCCGCGTGTGGATGTGGTGAATGTATCTAAGAATTTTGGTGCGATCCAAGCTTTAAGTAGGGTGAATCTTACCGTAGATGATGGTAGCTATGTATGTTTTCTAGGTCCAAGTGGATGCGGTAAAACAACTCTTTTAAGGATTATAGCAGGATTCATAGAGCCTGATGAGGGTGATGTATACATAGATGGTAAATCGATGAAGGGTATCCCGCCGGAGAAGAGGGGTATAGGATTCGTATTCCAAGATATAGCTCTATTCCCTCATATGCGTATCGTGGATAATGTATCCTTCGGACCGGAAGTACGAAGATGGAGCTATAAAGATGCTTTGAAAGCGGCTCTATCCTGTCTAGAGAAGGTTAGAGTGGATCTAGATCACAGTATATATCCTATGGAGGTGAGCGGTGGTGTAGCTCAGCTTGTCTCTATAGCTAGAGCTTTAGCCGTTAAATCTAAACTTCTACTCCTCGATGAACCGTTAGGTGCATTGGATCCTAAGATGAGAATCTATATGAAGTATAGGCTTAGAGAGATCGTTAAAAGTTTCGGTTTAACAGCGATTCACGTCACTCACGATCAAGATGAGGCTTTATCGATCGCGGATAAAGTAGTGGTTATGCGTAGAGGTAAAATCATTCAAACCGGTTCACCTAAAGAACTATACTGGAAGCCTAAAAGCTTATTCGTAGCATACTTTGTAGGTGAAGCTAACATCATAGAGGTGGTTGCTAGATATAGCGATGGATCATACATAGCCGATGGAGGTGGGTTTAAGCTTGTATGCGGATGGGTACCTAACCCAATCGAGGAGGGTAGAAGAGCAGTTCTAGCAGTTAGACCTGAAGCCTTCAGGATTATCGATCAACCTATGGAGAAGAATACTCTAAGGGTGGAAGTATCATCGGCTAAACGTATCGGTAGACTCCTCCATCTAGATATCCTGCTACCCGGTAGCATCCATGTAAAAGCTAAGATAAAGTCAGATGCGAATATAGAACCAGGCTCCAAGATATATGTTAAGATACCTGAAGATAGATGCTTTCTATACCCGTATCCTAAGGAAGGGTTGGAGGAGGAGATTTCACCAGTATAGAACCCTAAAGTACCTCATTCCTTCTATCTATGATATCCTCCACCCTAGGTCCAGTACCTATAAGAGTTACAGGTATTTTAACCTCAGATTCCACGCTTTCGATAAATACTCTAGCCTCTCTAGGTAGATCCTCGAATCTTCTAGCATACGCTGCTTCAGGGTATAAGCTATCAAGCTTAGTTATAGCTAGCTGAGTTGCACTATTAAGCATAACAGCTCTCTTAGCGAGTTTAAAATCGAATGGAGCGGATCTACGAACCCTACCTGTAACCGTAGCTACCTCCAACCAGCCTCTACGCCTAGCTTCCTCCTCGCTTAACTCCCCCTCCAATGGGCCTTTACCTACACGCGTAACATAGGATTTGAATACGAGTATAACTTCATCCACCCTCTTAGGGCCTATACCGACTTCACTGCATATAGCTGACGCAGTCGTATCCCTACTAGTGACATAGGGGTATGTTCCATGTATAAGCGATAGGTATGTCCCCTGAGTACCTTCGAGTAAGACCTTACCGCCTCTATCCAGAATCTCGTTCACCCTTAAAGCTACATCGTCTATGTACGGTTTAAGCTCATCCATCTCTGAGACTAGTTTAGCTATACGTTTAACTCTATCCTCCTGTGCTGGACCTACACCTTGGCCTGTAGTACCTATCCTCCCCCCTTCACTCCTATCCCTCTCTATATGTATCGGCTCTATGACGGAAGCCTGTCTATCTATCCAGACCCTTCCATCTACTCCTGTAAGCTTAACCTCCTCTAAAAATATCGATGGATTAACGTTACATCCAGCTGCAAGGTATAGTCTCGTCTTAGGATTTATAAAGCCGCTTGGAATCATCCTCAGCTTATATGTTACGCCACCCCACACAACGGTGTGACCTGCGTTAACGGAGCCCGTTCTAACGTTAGCATCCACATCATCTTTAATAGCTATGTACGATGTTATCTTACCCTTACCCTCATCCCCGAAGAATCCTCCGACTATAACCATACACGTCATACTTACACACAGCTCCAGATGCCGGCTCCCTCATTTTAAAGCTTCGCTTAAATAAAGCTTGTAGGGTCCAAGCTTTCCTCCATAGTTAGCTGTAGTTATATACTTCACCCCATCTACATGTGAAGCTGCTTCTATACCTACCTTAAGAGCATTCCTTACAGAATCGAATGAAAGACCGTTGATGACTATTTCGTATACAGAATTCACGCCCTCAGGTATCTTAGTCCCATCCACTTGATCTCTTATAGTCGGGCAGAATAAATGGTTCGTAGAAGCTCTAAGCTTATACTTTAAGCTTCCAACCTTAGAACCAGATCTGCATATACCACCCGGGAAAGGTAGGATTACACCCTCTATTTTACTTATAGCCTCTACAGATGCCTCGGCAGCTTTTAAACCTGAAGCCCTATCGCTTGCAAGTATCAAGAACATACCTCCTGCAACACCTCTAACTACACCTAAGCTTTCTTCTACAATGAATTCCCCCTCCATAACTGGTATGCGCCAAACCTTCCTGCCTCCTATATTGTCCTCCCTCTGAAATCCATCACCGAAGGTCGATAAGCTTTTACCCACCTTAAACCTCCTTCTAGCATCTTTAAGCCCATCGAATAAAGCAGTCGTAGGACATGTAAGTATGCATTGCCCTATCCTGAATAGAAGTTGAGCCCTCAGCATTACTCTATCAGTATGGTAGATCTGCGCGTAGACACCGGGTCTACCGTCAGGTGTATCCTCAGGTTTCACCCCCTCTACCCCAGCTTCAGCCGGCGACATTATTATCGATGTAGCGAACCCTGTAGCTACACGCCCAGCTGTTAGAGCCCACTCATACGTATCAGCTGTTATTAGAAGTCTAGAAACCCACATAGGAAACATTTCTGTGAAATCATCTATAAGCTCAGCTACACCTACCTTCACAGAGGGTCACCGGAAACCACATTTAAGAATTCAGGTTAAAGAATTTAACTATGTAGGCTCCATAGACTCCGCTATCTCAAGCATCTCCCTCTTCTTCTCTTCATCCACATAAACTGCTACGAAACCTAAGCGTGGCTGCCCATACATTATAAGCGACCCTACAGGCATGAGAATAACGAGAGGAATTACCATGAGGTCTTCCTCTCCATCTATCCAAACCCATACAGATCCATTATATCTGATAGCCTTCTCCAAAACTTCGACACTCTCCCTAGTTATAAATCCCGGTGGATTCATAGCTCTAAATACGATATCAACATTCACAGCAGTACTTAACCCTGCTGTACTTCTCATAATCTTTCCATCCGCGACATAAATCTTAACGGGTATGCCTGCTGCTATAGCCATACTAGATACGACATCGCCTACGACCGCTATCATCCTAGGTTTAATCTCCTCCACGATTTCTCTCATCTTCTTAACATTACCTTCAGGTGAACCTTTTACAAGCCTACCTACTGGGTTCTTTAATATTTCTCTAAGATTGGTTGTTAGTCGTCTATCGAATCTGAATATTTCCCACATAAGCTGATACCCCTCGGCTTCACACTAAATTTTATATAATCATTGCTGGTAATCAATTAAACTTGTAGTTGGGGTGGTCTCTCTGGGAGCATCATCCGAATATGTAGTAAGGGTTGAGGATCTACGTAAAATATATGTGCTAAAGGGTGAGGAAGTTCATGCTTTAAGAGGGCTTAACTTAGATGTAAGCAAAGGCGAGTATATATCGATCATGGGTCCAAGCGGATCTGGTAAGACAACCCTATTCAACATGATCGGTGGACTTGATACACCATCTTCAGGGCGAGTACTCATAGAAAACGTGGATATCGCTAAGATGAATCCTAAAGAGAAGGCCTGGTTAAGATGCCATAGGATCGGCTACATATTCCAAACATTCAATCTAATCCCGGTATTAACCGCGCTAGATAATGTAGCCCTCCCTATGATATTTGCAGGTAAATCTAAACAGGAACGTGAGAAGAAGGCTAGGGAGCTTCTTGAAACTGTTGGTTTAGGTGATCGTTTGAATCATAGACCGACGGAGCTTTCTGGTGGTCAACAGCAGAGGGTAGCTATAGCTAGAGCCCTAGCTAATGACCCGGTTATAGTTCTCGCAGACGAGCCTACCGGAAACCTAGACTTAACAACCGGTTTCGCTATAGTTCAGCTTCTGTATAGACTTAAAGCCGAGAAAGGTGTGACCGTTATATGCGCTACGCATGATCTTAAGATGATAGATGTATCCGATCGTATAGCATGGATTAGAGATGGACTAATAGAAAGGATCGAGGAGAGACGTTCGGTAACGTTAACAGGTGAAGAGCTACCCATAGAGGTATAGTAGCTAGTAATGCGCGTTTGAATCTAAGGCTGAAGCTTATTATGGAAGCAGCTTCTAAAACCTTCATGGCATGCTACACCTATTTGCTCAACTTTAAGAAGTACTGTATCGTAATCGCAGTCTAAAACTATATCCACGATTTTCTGTACATTACCTGAGGTTTCCCCCTTCATCCATAATTCCCCTCTGGATATGCTCCAATAATGTGCTAGCCCAGTAGTCAGAGTTTTCACAAAAGCTTCTCTATTCATGAATGCGACCATGAGGACTTCATTTGTAAAGGCATCTTGAGCTACGGCTACTATCAATCCTCCAAACCTAAACCGTAGTTTATCTGCTATCTTCTCAGCATCTTCGATCCTTAACTTCATATACACCCTCCTTCGCAGACTCGGTATCCTGTAGATAAGCCATGCGTGATCTTAACGTCTCCTCCTCATAAACTCTAAGGGTACAGCATCGGATGGTATCTTTTTATATACGAGTAGAACCAGTATATGGAAGATTAGATCCGCGGCTTCGTGGATTACTCCATGCTTACCATTCATAGCGGCTTCCATCAGTTCCTCGGCTTCCTCGCTTACCTTGTTCAGTATACTTTCGATACCCCCTGCTATAAGTTTGGATGTATATGATTCAGCTCTAGGATTATCTCTCCTATCTTCTAGAATCTTGTATATTTCATCCAGTATACTCCAACTCAACTCGATTCACATCCCCTAGTCTAGATTCGACGGCTTTGCGATGCATATAGAAACCTTCAACTTCAGCGAGTTTGAGGGCTACCGCGGCAATTCTCTTAAATCCCTCATGTGATACTTTCTGAACGGTTATATGTTTCATGAAATCATATACGGATAGTCCTGATGAGAATCTACCAGATCCTCCTACTGGTAGTATGTGATTCCCTCCTGTAGCATAATCCGAAAGAGCTGCTGATGAAAAGCTACCTATCAATAATGTCCCGCAACTCTGACATCTCTCAATCAAATCTACAGGTATCTCTCTTAGGTGTACTTCTAGATGTTCAGGGGCATAACTATATACGAAGTTTAAAGCTTCATCTAGATCGGATGCGATAAGTATGGTTAAACCATCGATGGATATCATCTTCTCAGGTATACTCGAAAGATAACCTTCTATGATTCTAGTTACCTCCAGAGCATAATCCTTGGATAACGTTAATAGTATAGCTCTACTACCAGGACCATGTTCAAGCTGAGCTATCAGATCCAAAGCTATATACTCGGCTTTAGTCGATCCATCTGTTAAAACCATTATCTCGCTCGGACCTGTAGGTGTATCCAATCCTACAATGCCATACAGTAGACGTTTAGCTGTAGCTACATATACGTTCCCAGGACCGATTATCTTATCGACTTTAGGTATACTCTCGGTACCGAAAGCCATAGCTGCTATCGCTTGGGCACCTCCTATTTGAAATACTCTATCCACTCCTGCTATAGCTAAAGCTGCTAATAGATACGGATTCAACCCTTTAGGTTTAGGAGGCGTGCAGACTATAATCTCCTGTACACCAGCAATTCTAGCTGGAGCCGAAGCCATAAGTACCGTAGAAGGATATGGATGTAAGCCTCCAGGTACATATAACCCTACCCTCCTTAATGGTACCCATATAAACTCTAACCTGACACCAGGTACTATCTCGACTTCAAACCCGTTTGGAAGCTGCATATTATGGAACTTCAGTAATCTATCATACATTTCCTCAAGTATTGCTATATAATCTTCAGGTACTATGGATAACGCCTCATCCATCTTCTCTTTAGGTATTTCCATTTCATCTCTAGATATTTTCACGTAGTCAAACTTCTCTGTATAATTTATGAGTGCTCGATCCCCTTCAATCCTTACATCCTCTATTATCCTCCTCACGCATTCTTCTACTTCAAAATCTATGTTATACCTCCTCTCCGCGTCGAAGCCTACTTCTGATACGGTATAAATCTCGATTACCATAAGCATCTATCCTAATCTTAATAATCATAACTTAACAGGTATACCTTTCGAAGCTAGGTATAGCTTAATATCTCTAACACTGTATTCGCCATAGTGGAATATCGAAGCAGCTAACGCGGCATCCGCTTTCCCATTTGTTAACACTTCGTAAATATGCTCAGGTTTCCCCGCTCCACCTGAAGCTATCACAGGTATATCTACCGCTTCAGCTATTCTACGAGTTAGCTCGATATCATATCCTTCCCTAGTTCCATCTGTATCTATGCTTGTTAATAGTATCTCGCATGCGCCTAATTCTTCTACTCTAATAGCCCAATCCACCGCATCTAGACCAGTAGGCTTACTGCCTCCATATATATATACCCCCCATCTATTAGTCGCCTCCTTCTTAGCATCTATAGCTACTATGATATGTCGACTACCATATAGCGATACGGCTTCTTCTATAAGCATAGGATTCTCGACGGCGGCTGTATTTATAGAGACTTTATCCGCACCGTTTTCTAGGAGTAATCCTATCTGATCGACACTCTTGACACCTCCGCCTACGATCAACGGTATATCTATGCTAGACGATATCTTCTTTACGATATCGATCGAGATACCTCTCCTTTCAAGCGAAGCGGATACATCCAGTAATGCTATCTCATCAGCACCCTGCTCCTCGTATAACTTAGCTTTCTTAACCGGGTCCCCTATAATCTTCAGGTCGCAGAATTTCACTCCTTTAACTAGTATACCGCTCTTAGTATCCAAACATGGTATTATCCTTTTGAACCCCATCTATCTTAGAACCCCCTTCCTGCTCATAATCTTATCCGCAACTCTCTTATCTGATTCTGCAGCGTATCTTAAAGCTTTCCCTAAGGCTTTAAACAATGCTTCAGCCTTATGGTGATCATCTAATCCATAGATGATCCTAGCATGTATATTCATCCTACCATTATACGCTAGAGATTCTAGTATATGCCTAATAAGGTGTGATGATAGATCCCCTATCCTATCGGATAGGAATTCCCCCTTGAATTTGAGATACGGTCTTCCACCTAGATCCACCGCTGCAAAAGCTAACGTATCATCCATAGGTATGAAACTGAAGCCGAACCTTCCTATACCCTTCCTATCGCCTAATGCCTGGTCTATAGCTTTACCTAGGGTTATCGCTGTATCCTCAGCTATATGATGTTCATCAAATCTATCTGTATACGTACTTTTCACTTTTATATCTATTAGACTGTATAGTGATAGGGTCTCTACTAGATGGTTTAGAAACGATATTCCAGTATCTACGCTAGCTTCACCAGTACCATCTATATTCACGTATACTTCTACCTTCGTCTCGTTCGTCTCTCTTTTAACAGAAGCTATACGCATAGCTTCAAAGCCTCCTTAAAATCTATAGTCCCCTCATACAGTGCTCTACCCAATATTACGGCGGATACCCCTAGATCTCTGAGTTCTATGAGATCCGTGAGTGAAGATACACCTCCAGCATAGATTATAGGTGTGTTTAGATTTTCTACAAGCATCCTGACAGTATGCGTATCCACACCACCAAGCGTACCTTCTAGATCTATGCATGTATAGAGGAAACCTGCTAAACCCATATGGTCAAACCTCCTAGCATAAGATAGAATATCCACATCAGTAGACGCACTCCAACCTCGAATTTTAAGCATACCTCCAGATGAGTCTAGAGCCAGTATGATCTTTCTTCCTCCGATAACATTAGCTAAATACTCTACGAGTTTAGGCTTATCGTAAGCTACCGTACCTACCACAACCCTATCCACTCCTGCTTCTATGTACCGTATAAAATCATCTAGAATCCTTAGCCCTCCTCCGACTTGCACTGGTACCTTAACAGTTTTTACGATCTCAGCTATAACCTTAAAATTGATAGGCCTACCTATGGAAGCTCCATCGAGATCGACTACGTGTATTCTCGAAGCCCCCTCAGAAGCCCATCTTAACGCAACCTGTCTAGGCTCTCCTATTCTAATACCTGTACCCGGCTTCCCACGTATACGTTTAACGCATATACCACCTTCTATATCTACCGAAGGTATGATCTCCACTCCTTTACAACCCCCTACAATACCACCCGTTCTATCGGCAACACCACTATATCCCTACCCCCAGCCTTCTTTGCCTCGCTTATAACTCGATATAGATCGCTTTCAGGGATCACTGTATATACCTCCCACATCTTAGTTTCAGCTCTAACTTCAGCGATCGTAGGCCCAGCCATAGCTGGTAGTACAGCTAAAACAGAGCTAAGCCTATCATCCGGCACATTCATCATAATAAGCTTCATCCCTTCAGCTCTGATGACGCTATCTAATGCTAAACGTACCTCCTCGATTAACTTCCGTTTACTCTCGAAGCTTACAGGATTAGCTATAAGCTTCGCAGATGTATTCATAATCTCAGCTAGAATCTTCAATCTATGCATAGCTAACGTAGATCCTGTACTCGTAACATCAACTATAAGATCAGCGATACCTAAATACGGTGTAACCTCAGCGGCGCCTGAAATCCTAAGTATAGATACATCTAAACCTGCAGATTCGAAGAACTTCCTAGCTATATTAACATACTTTGTAGCTACCACACTGCCAGGCTTCACTTCTTCGAGACTATCTATAGAATTTTCCGGAGCTGCTACTACTATCCTAGCCCGTCCATACCCTAAATCTAAGAGCTCTAAAACCTTTACACCAGCTTCTACGACATAATCATGGCCGGTTACCCCTAGATCGGCAGCGCCTAAAGCTACGAATCCAGGTATATCCATCGCCCTAGCGAATATAAGCTCTATATTGGGATTCGAAGTCTGACTATAGAGAAGTCTACCAGTATATTCCCCTCTTAACCCCGCTCTCCTCAATAAGTTCAATGTAGGTTCTCGAAGCCTACCCTTATTAGGTACCGCTATCCTGAGCTTCATCGACTCCACCTACCCGAGGCTATATCTAGCAGGGCGTTTAAGAATAGATCATTCTCCTCAGGTCTACCTATAGTGACGCGGAATAGGCATCCTCTACGCATGCCAAGCTTAGACCATACCCTAACCGAAACTCCTCTCTCGATAAGAAGGGATTTAAACTCCTCTGGGTTGAACCCTAGCTTCGTCCCATCTATGAGTATAAAATTAGCTTCGGATGGGAAGAGTTTAAGACTAGGTACGTTTGAGAGTCTATCGAATAATCTATCTCTCTCTAGGATTATAGCTTCAACTACTCTTCTAAGATGCTCATCGTCTTGGATAGCTATTTCCGCCGCTTTCACGGCTAGGAGATTCACGCTATACGGTGATCTAATCTTCCTTATATTATCCGCCATCCATCTACTCGTCGCTATGTACCCGATCCTAAGACCAGCTAATCCATATGCTTTCGAAAACGTTCTTAGAACTATTAGGTTTTCGTAATCTTTGAGCATACCTACAACTGTTTCGAATCGGGCAAACTCTATGTATGCTTCATCCACTAATACGGGTATTCCATACTCCAATATCCTAGCTATATCCCTCTTCTCGATATATCCTCCCGTAGGATTGTTAGGATTACATATAGTTATTAGTCGAACCCTATCTCTAAGCCTATCGAGCATACTTAAAAATGCCTCGATATTAAATACATAATCCTCCGTCATAGTATATTCAGCTATACACCCCCCAGCTATACCTGTGTACACCTTATACATGGAGAAGCTTGGATTAATGGTGATGACAACATCTCCAGGATCTATGAGTAGCTTAATCGTTAGATCTATGAGTTCATCTGAGCCTGAACCAAGCATCACACATCTAGCATCATCCAATCCAAGCCTAGAAGCTATCGATTCCTCAAGCCGCTCATAATCCTCTTTAGATGGATACCTCCATATATCCTTCAAACTGTTTATCAGAACATCGTAGACTCTTGGGGATGGTCCATAAGGATTCTCGTTAGCATCAAGCTTAGCTATACACCCCCCTCTTCGAGGCGTCTCGTATCCATCTAAATCCAGTACAGCTTTCCGTATCTTGATATTCTTCGGTGGGAACATTGTGGGATTAATCCTTAAGATACACTCTAATAAATGTTTCCATGTATATACCCGTCTATCTCGCTGAGAAGCTTCTCTATATCCTTAAACCTTTCGGCTATAGTCGGTCCAGAGCCAAAGCCTCTGCATCCAATCTTAGAGGAATAATTCCAATTCATATCCAGGATGAATGTATCGTTGATTAGTTTAACTGTTATCGGAAATAATCTGCAGTTAACAGGGCTCCATCCATACTTAAGTCTAAGCATACATAAACCGTCATCTGTAAGGAAGATGCAATGCGAATCTACAGCCTTGAGATAGTGTACTTGCCCTATGTAAGCTACAGAATCCCTGTAGCCCATGCGCCTAATTCTAGATACCTCCTGCGGATAAAGTTGAAGCGGTATAACGTCTTCGAAAACTGTACGGCAGCAGGATCCGCATTTAACGCATTCGAATCTTATGTTAGGGTCGAATCCTAAGACTATCTGATGCCTCATCTTTAAACACTCCAGTTATGCTGGGATTGCCATACTCATCGCAGCAGTTTAATATAAATATTATCCTTTCCCTATCGTAATGTATACGGTGGGGTATAGCATGTCAATAGTGGATTTCCACATCCATCCAGTTAATTTAGAAGAGTTTCATAGAGTTGATCCAAATCTAACATCAGCTTTACGCGATATATATGGGCTTAGAATAGGTTTGCAGCCTTTGAAAGTATTCGTTAATCAGCTTAGATTCTTCGGCGTATCTAAAGCCGCCATCTTAGGTTTAGATCTATCCAGAACATACGGTGTAAAGCTTCCTAGTAATGAAGATTTAGCTAGAATGATTTTGATGTATCCAGATCTATTTATAGGTTTCATTGGTTTAGATCCTCTAAAAGGGGATGAAGCGTTAAGTGAATGTGAGAAGTTTATCGATAAGCGTAGATTTAAAGGTGTCAAGCTAAATCCAGCTCTTCAAGGCTTCAGACCTGACGATGAACGTATCTATCCTGTATACGAGTTGCTGGAGGATCTAGGCGCTATACTCGTTGTGCATACGGGCTTCTCATGGAATATACGTAGCAATCTAACGTACAGTTACCCGTTACTCATAGAACCTATCGCTTTTAAGTTTAGAGAGCTTAAAATTGTTTTGGCGCATATGGGGTGGCCTTGGATTTGGGAATCTATCTGTTTAGCCCTCCGCTACGAGAATGTATACTTAGATACAGCCGATACGTTTACAGGTACTCCTAAAGATCATCTCAAGAAAGTTTTCGTGGAAACATTGGGGGTTAACTTTGTAGAAAATTTTCTAAAGGATAAAATACTATTCGGGTCCAATCACCCTCGTATGGAATCCGGAAAGGTTTTAGAGGCTATACGTACTCTCCCTATAGAAGATGAAATTAAAGGTCGTATTCTAGGATTAAACGCTCTACATATTCTAGGAGAGGTGGATGTTCCGTGAAAATCTATGGTGAATACTTGAGGATTGAATCTAGGAAAGATGAAGATATCATAGATATAACAGGCCTACTATCCGAGGTTGTAGGTAGAAGCGGTGTTAACAATGGTATAGTTACCGTTTATACCATGCATACGACGACAGGTATAGCTGTTAACGAAGGTGAAGAAGGTCTTACCAAGGATATAGTTAGATTCTTATCCAGATTGGTACCTAAAGATGAAGACTATATGCACCATCATTTCTTTAGAGAGGATGGACGTATGGCTGTGAATGCATGGGCCCATCTACGATCTATACTAGTAGGTATGCATACCTCTCTCCCCATCTCTAACGGGAAGATAGTTATAGGTATGAGGCAGAGGGTATTCTTCATAGATTTCGATGGGCCTCAAGCTAGGTCGATATACGTACAAGTGATCGGTATCTAAATACCTGCTACTCTTCCTATTATCAAATATTTTTCATCTCTCTTAGTGAAGATAACATCAAAGCCTGCCCCCTTCAAAGCTATTAGTACCTCACACCATGGGAAATTCTCTAAATCTAATACCTCTACTTCAAATCCGCCATAAGCCTCCCTTACCTCTCCTCTTCCCTTAACAATCTCTCTCAATCTATCATAGATATTTATCGTAGGTATAGCTAGCTCCTCCAGCTTTATTTTCCTCGCCTCCTCCATCTCCTTTAATCTACTCTTATATTGTTCAACTTCCGCTTCCAGTTCCTTAATCCTGTTACGTAGGCCTGCTACTACTTCTCTAACCTTATCTATCCTAAGCTTCTCCTCAGCAGCCTCCAACCCTAAATCTATAGATGAAACTATATCTTCTGCTCTCTTAGCTATGGCATCCTTCAAACCTAGAGCTAGAGCTACAGCTAAACCGATAGCTAAACCTAACATGGTGCTCCATATGAGGGCAGTCGCTAAGGTAGTGAGTATTGGTATCTCAAGCTTCATAGCGGTTAAACCTGCTAAGATGGATATAAGATATAGAATTCCACGTAGAGCTGATCCTATAATGGTCGATGCCCTTGCAGATATGGGGATAACTATCCGTATGAGGTAGTCAGAGAATATGAAGCCTATAACCGTGACAAATATACCGAATATTAGGAATGGCATGAAATCTACTATGGTTCTAGACGTCGTTACGATTCCCTGTATATCCGTCATAGTAGCTGCTATATGGAATGCTACCGCATAGACATATAGCCTCGCGAGCACATCTATAACCGAGGATATCTTTATACCTGCATCTTTAAGCTGTTTTCCGATATATGTTCTCTTCTCCAGTTGTTCATCTATCCTCAACCTGACGGCTATCATCCTAGCCAATCTACCAAGTAGCCTTCCTACAATCCAACCTACCGCTATCACTATGATTATCTTAGCTGCAAGCCATAGCATATCCAGCAGGTATGTCTCTATCAAATCCACCCCACACTACATTTCTTAATCTTAGGTTAAAAACATTAATAGATACAACTGCATAGAAAGTCTACCTCTCTAATATGAAAGCTTTACTGTAAACCGGGGCTCTCTCAACTTTCTGTATCAGCATATCCATATATCCGCCAACACCTATGAATAGGCCCTCTTCTTCGATCTTACCGATAGTATAATCTAGCTTATACTCTTTCTCAGCGTATAAGGTGAATAACGGATCTCCAGGCTCAACCATGTCCCCTACCTTCTTGTGCAGTTCTATGCCGGCACCCTTATCTTTAGGTGCTCCCAGCAGCCTAACCGCTTCTACAAGACTATTATTATCTATCCAGAGAACCACGCCTTTCCTAGTGGATCTAAAGGTATATCTGCATCCACCTACCGCTACATCTTCAGGCCTTATGTTGGGGTCTCCACCTTGAGCTTCTATAATCTCCTTGAGCTTAGATAAGGCTATTCCCTTCTTCACGGTCGCTAAAGCTATATTATAGCCATCATCCTCGCCTACAGATTCTAGAAGCATCCCGGCTATATTGCATGCTTTATCCAGTAGATCTGGGACGCTCCTAGACATTGATAGTAGCTCTAAAGCTTCTCTGGCCTCCAAAGCTGGGCCTACCGTGAAGCCTATAGGTTGCTCACCATATGTTATACAACACTTAGTCTTTATATTTAGTAGATCGCTCAGCCTTATAAAGTCTTTAGCTAAAAGATTTGCCTCCCCTATAGTTTTCACCTTCGTCCCCCTCCCAGTTGGTATATCTACGACCAGGTATTCAGCTCCGACTGCCTTCTTCTTAGCCATAATGGATGGTAGTAGTAGCGGATCTATCTGTAGAGGTCTCTCAATATTCACGAAGATATCATCTGCAGGGGCTAGGTGTAGAGCTCCGCCCCAAACTATGCATCCTCCAGTTTTCTCCACAACCTCTTTCATTTCGCTTATCGAAAGGGATACAGGCATGAGAGCTTCAGCTCTATCAGCCGTACCTGCTGCTGATGTTATAGCTCTAGAAGATGTCTTAGGTATAGTGTAGCCTAACGATGCTATTATCGGTACTACGATCAATGTAGTCTTATCCCCTGGTACTCCTCCTATCGAATGCTTATCAAGTATGGGTTTCTTTTTTAGCTCAAGTCTTTCGCCTGTAGCAACCATAGCTTCTGACATAGCTGCAGCCTCTTCCAAGCTTAAACCATATATATGTAGGCTTGCTACAAATGCTGTTATTTCGATCTCGCTTAGATTGCCGTGGACAACATCGTACACTATCTCGTATATGGCATCTCTATCTAGGCTTCTACCTCTAAGCTTCTCTCTTATATGCTGTATTGATCTAGGTGGAGGTGAAGGTTCTATATCTACTTCTACTCCCTCTTTTAATCCTAGATACGATGTTACTTCTCTATATGCCCCCATCCATCCGTGATCTATGAAATAACTGGTAGTGTTGACTATGGCTGTTATACTCTTACCATTGAACCCTATCCTCACCCTATTTAAACTTTTTACTCCAATTTCCTCAGCATCGGATTCGTTGAGTATAACTATCCATTTACCACCCGCTTCTAAGCTTAAAGGTTTAACTCTAAGCTTCAAAGCCTATACAGTGTTCTACATGATACAGATATCCCGATTTAAGTATTAGTATGGTATGGATAAACCTAGGAGCCTATACTCTCCCGTTTTATTAGAAGTATCCATGGTGTTAGAACAGCTATCAGATTTAACGGAAGGGGGGAGAGATCTATGATCATATCGCCTGTTCTAAGTATGAGTAGCCATACAGCGTAAGCTAGGATTGAAGCCATTATATAAGATGTAAGCATCCTGAAGCATCTGATGCTTCCGACTTTCCTTCTAATAACGTAAAAGGATAACGGTATCGAAGCTAAAGCTAGAGCATAGCATAGAGCTAATACTAGGAAGCTTAGATGTTCAGACATACCCTGCCATAAACCTTAACTGAGCTATGCGATCCATAACCTCTACAGCCCTCCTCTCCAGTTTATACCTCTCCTCCCTATACTCTTCCTCTGTTACAACCCCGCCTCTACGCTTTTCTTCTAACCGTTTAAATTCCTCGATTATCCTCTCTTTCTCCTTCTCTAGTTCTTCCAACTTCCTCTTAACAGATTCGACATCGTACATATCCGACTTCCGTTCTCCATCATATTTCTATACATATCTATACTTGCACTACCTGAAATATCCTAATCCTATTATGCCCGCCGACGCATTTAATTATACCCTTAGATTCTAGCATCTCTAAGTAATCCTTAGCTACGCTTAGCTTTATGTTGTACTTGGATGCTAGTGCATACGGTGTTATAACTTTCATCTTCTTAACTTCCTCTATGAACTCTCTACTACCCAACCCTTGAGCATCTATAGTCGAACTCTTCTTCTCACTTTTCGTATCTTCTTTTCCCCGCGTCTTCTTTTCCTCTTTAGCGAGTTGAGCTTTGAGCATCTGGGATATAGACTTCTTCTTAGTACCGCCCATACCTACTCCACACTCCTCTAGCCATCTAATTTCTTAATAGAATTAATTAACCTTTCCCTTTAAACCTAGATTTTAGAATCTAGGTGATCGATGTGAAAATCCTCCTGCCGTATGGTGAGGATTCGATAGATTTCGAAGTACCTAGCGATGTAACATACTATATCGTATCTTCGAAGCTTCCAAGCGGAGAGGGCGTTAATCAGGATAAACTTATCGATGAAGCTCTGAGCAACCCCATCGGTTTACCGAAGCTGGATGTGCTTCTAAAGAGATCTGATAGAGTATGCGTACTCATTACCGATAAAACTAGAGCCACTCCAAATAGAGTAATACTACCTATCCTTTTATCCCGTATAAGGGAAGCTGGTGTAAGTAAAGATGATATAAGTATAATCATAGCGAACGGTCTACATAAGCCCATGAGTAGAGGGGAGCTTGAAGAGTTCCTTGGAAGCCGTATACCCTCAGAATACAACGTTATTAATCATGTAGCGGATGATGAGGATTCCTTAAGGTATATGGGTAGGACAAGTTTCGGTACTCTACTCTACGTGAATAGGATTGTAGCAGAATCAGATTTTAGAATATCGGTTGGGCTTGTAGAGCCGCATTTCTTCGCAGGATATAGCGGAGGTAGGAAGCTTATACTCCCTGGGGTATCCGGTGTTAAATCGATATATATGAATCATAGCTTCAGGATGCTGTCCCATCCGCTTGCTGATTACGGATATACCGATGGTAATCCTGTTCACGAGGATATGATGGAAGCCGCTTCTATCATTGGTCTTGAGTATACAGTTAATGTTATCGTAGGTAGAGATAAACGTATGATTTATGCTTCTTCTGGAAGTTTTGTGGAAGCTCATCGTAGAGCTATAGATTTCTTAAGCTCGATGGTATGCGTAAAGGTACCATTTCAAGCTGATATAACAATCACGACTAATGGTGGATACCCGTTGGATAGGGATCTTTACCAAACCGTTAAAGGTATGGTGACAGCTTCTAGGATTACAAGGGATAAAGGGGTGATAATAGTTGTGTCTGAGTGCAGGGATGGCGTTGGTCACGCCGATTTTAAGGAGCTTGCATCTATGTATAGAGATCCACGCAAGATTCTCGAATATATTAAGGCTAACGAGCCTTTAAGGGATCAATGGGAGGTACAGAAGCTTGCTCAGGTGTTATGTAAGAACAACGTGGTACTGGTATCTAGAGGTGTACGTGAAGAGGAAGCTCTCGACATGAATTTCAAGTATGCTTCAACGGTTGAGGAGGCATATATGGAAGCGTTAAGAATAGTGGGTAAAGTTGATGTTAAAGTTGCATTCATACCTGAAGGGCCATACGTAATACCTGGTATCCGTTAACTAGATAGACTCTCCACTATCTCGGTTACAAGCTTTGTGTATTCTTCCGCTAACTTTTCAGCTCTCTCATATGATGGTGCTTCGGCTATAATCCTGTATATGGATTCTGTTCCGCTAGGCCTTACGAGAACCCATTCTCTATCTTTAAACCATACTTTTAATCCATCTATCTTCTCTATCCTTTCACCTATACCTTCAACTTCCTCTTCGAGCATAGATAAAACCTTATACTTAACCTCCTCTCGGCATGGAACCTTCCTCTTTACTATATGGTAGATCGGAAGAGTCGATAGAGCTTCAGATAGATTCATCTCTCTTACCGCAAGTATATGTAGTATTAAGGCGGTTGTCATACCTCCATCCCTTACAGGCTGATGCGGTCCATAGAATACCCCTCCATTCTCCTCCCCCCCTAGCTCAGCGTTCATTCTCTTCATGGTCCACGATACATCTACGCTTCCAACTTTGACCCGCACCACTTTTCCACCCCTCTTACCAGCTATATCATCGACGATTTGCGATGTACTTACAGGCGTAACCAATACCGTTCCAGGCTTTAAGCTCATTACGTAATCCTCTATTAACGCTAGGCTTCTATCCCCAGGATGGAATACACCGTTCTCATCTACGAATACAGCTCTATCCCCATCCCCATCGTAAGCTACACCTAAATCAGCATCAAAGATTTTAACAGCTTTCATGAGTCCACCTAGATTTTCCTCAGAAGGCTCTGGAGGTCTACCCGGGAACATTCCGTCTATATAGTCGTTTATGGTATAGACCTCGCACCCTAAAGCTTTGAGGATGTATGGAATCGTTAAAGCTGCTACACTATTTCCAAGATCTACTACGACTCTATACTTATGTCTAGCGATGAGATCCCTATCCACATGTCTAACCACGGCTTCTATATACCTCTCGATAGATCCCGTAATACTCCTTACCTTACCCACCTTACTCCATTCTGCAAGTTTATAGTTTCCTTCGAAGAAGATGGTTTCTATCCTCTCCTCTTCCTCGCGTGATATCTCAACACCATCCGGCCCGCATACTTTCACGCCTATATACTCTGGAGGATTATGGGATGCTGTGAATATGATGCATCCGTTCACCGCGTTGAACCTTGCATCATGCTGGATAACAGGGGTAGGTGCTAATCCTGCATCTAGTACCTCGCATCCAGCTACGAGTAAGCCTGAAACCGTAGCATCCCTCGCTATAGGGCTTCCAATCCTTCCATCCATACCTACGAGTATTTTCCCTCCTTCGAAATACGTTCCTATAGCATACCCTAGTTTAACTAGGGTCTCTACGGTTATACTCTTGTTAAGTATACCTCTAACACCATTTGTACCGAATAGTTTGCGCATATCTGCTGATATATTCTGATGATATATCGCCTAAATAATGTTTTCGGGGGTAGTTAAACGTAAAATAGCTGCGAACTATGATTTGATATATATAAATTTAATACAATATTTACTTCAATAGCTAATATAATCGCTATCAAATGTATCTCGGTGTCAGTTAAAGTGATCACTACTTAACTTGTATGTAAGCGAATCTAGGCTTAGTAGGTTGAATGAATCACCGGTCTATCCTCTTAGATATGATAGGCCCCCGCCATATGGATAAACATCTATCCAACCATTTCTAGACGATTATAGGGGAAGAAAATCCTCAAGATATCTAGGATGGATGAAAAATATCTGTTAGCTTAACTGCACATTCCACATACGTAAGCTCTTAAGGGTTAAACTTTGCTGGATATACTGATTATTCACGCTATGGGTCGGCGGAACTCTATGCGTCTTGTAACAGTCAAGTTACCGGAAGCGGTAGTGGAAGGTATAGATGAGCTTGTTAAGACAGGCTTCTATCCTAGTAGGAGTGCTGTTATAAGAGCTGCTGTGAGAGATCTGTTGAGAAGGGAGTTATGGAGAAGTTAACACATGGTTGATATACTCCATCAATCTTCTAGCTTCCTCTCTCGGATTCTGAGAATAGAGTATACTCCTACCTATTATGATGTATCTAGCTCCAGATTTTAATGCATCTGTTATGGATCCTCCTTGAACACCTATTCCCGGTGAGTATATAGGAATATCCTCTTTCAATATACCGTAAACTTCACGTATAATATCGGCTCTCGTAGCTCCTACTATCACCCCATCGCATCCCCATTGTAGAGCTCTATATGCGAATACCTTGTAAAACGGTTGTATTCCTTCATCTTCCACGATAATCTTACCATAACCTTCCGCTGCGCCTCTATGACTCATATAGGTTAGAAGTATAACTCCGCCACATCTATTGTTAGCTTCTCTGATTATCGCATCCACTCCGTCAGCCCAGCCTATGAACGGGTTCACCGTTACAGCATCAAACCCTGCATCCATCAGATACCTTACCGCAACCTCGTTGGTCGAACCTATATCATTAAGCTTACAGTCAGCTATGCATTGTAGCCCCAATTCATGTGCCTTAGAAGTTATCTTAGATATCTCGGGTAAACTTAACGGTAATAAGAGATGCCAGTTTAATTTAACTCCACATATACAATCGGATAGTTTTTCTAGCATCTCTAAAGCATAGCTCTCCAGTTTAGATGTGTCTATACCGACTGGATCTAGGGAGAGTATTAATCTCGTATTTCTATTAACCGAAGCCTCTTCTATACGGTATTTAAACCTCTTCATGTCAGGTTAGCTTTATGCCTCTCGCTCGAAGATAAATTTACGCTGGGTTATGAAGGTTAACGTCGGGTGTTGCGGCTTCGCCGTGAAGGGTGGTAGGAAGGCGTACTATAAGCTATTCGATCTAGTCGAGCTTCAATCGACATTCTATCAGCTTCCGAATCCAGATACTGCTAGGAATTGGAGGAAGGAAGCTCCTGAACGGTTTGAATTCACGTTAAAAGCTTGGCAAGCTATAACTCACCCAGTAGATAGTCCTACTTGGAGAAAGGCTAGATGGAAGCCGCCTCCAGAGAAATGTTCAAGATACGGATGGTTGAAGCCTACAGAGGAGAATATAGAAGCTTGGAATATGACCTTGGAGATAGCTAGGATCCTACGTAGCAAGATCGTAGTCATCCAGTGTCCCCCCTCTTTCCAGGCTACTGAAGAGAATGTATCCGGGTTAAAGAGGTTCTTCGAGCGTGTACATGTTGAAGGTTTAATTATAGCGTGGGAGCCTAGACATAGTTCATGGAGTTATGATTTGATTAGATCTATATGCTCAGAGCTAAATCTGATCCACGTAGTAGATCCGTTCAAAGATAAATGCGTCACCGAGGATACTAGCCCAGTATACTATAGGCTTCACGGTCTAGGTAGTAGACCTTACGTCTACAGATATACTGATAGCGATCTGAAAACCTTATATCACCAATATGTAAGCCCCCTAGTGGAAAGAGGGATCGAAATCTATCTACTATGGAATAACGTATATATGGCTCAAGATGCTGAGAGATTCAAGAAACTATACTTATGAGGTAGTATAACCCCTACCGCTAAGCTATAACCACACTACGATATACCAGTTTAAGGTCAACACCATGCTTACAAAAATCCGCTAATCGTTTAATCGATCCGTAATCCTTAGCATAGATGGCATCTTCGATTATAGTTCTCCACATGTGCAGAATACCTCCCTACAAGCATCGTACAGTCTATCTAAGCCCTTCCTCGTTTTAGCTGATACAGCTATCACATTACCTGTATGTTTGGAATATTTATGAGCTAGATCCGCTAATACCATAGCTAGATCTGTCGATGCACCAAGCCCCTCCTCTGCTATCTTCCTTCTAAATTTCTCCGGGTCGTTTAGTAGGGTTAGTATAGCCTCTGCCTCCGGTAGATCCGATTTATTCAGGATGGATATACATGGTATACCCAACCTTATCTGCGTAGCTACAGCTAAGCTTAGGGCTACCGATAGATCTGAAGCAGTCTTAGCTAGCGTCGGATCGAATATGTATACTCCTAGACTCCTACCGATTCTCCCGAGAAATTCCGCTATGATCGGACCTGTATCCCTAAACACGAATATCTCCATCTGTCCAGGTGTATCTATCAACGTAAACTCCGATTTTATCCTGGAGATTTCCAAAGCTATTTCGCCGCTATATTCTTTCATAAGTTCGGCTGCTCTTATAATCGCTCCGTTAGGGCCAAGTCCCTCCTTCCTCATTAAATCCTCGACTGTGAAGAAGCTTCTAATATCGAAGTCAGGTTTAAACGGTGTATATATGCATCCAGGATCTAAGTTTACATAGCCGACATCTGCCTCAGCTTCATTCTCTAGCCACAATCCGAAGGAGTGCGTGAGGCTGGATTTACCTGAACCAGCAGTGCCTATGAACAGTATATACATAGCTCCCAGCTTAGATGCTTTGAGATCCATCTGTTCTATCTAAGCTTTTACCTTCCTCGCACTTACAACTCTAGATGATATTTATAAGCTGGTAGTATCTTTTATCCAACATAGGTTTGAAGAGATGTCGTCTCATATTCCTCTTAGAAGGGTAGAAGAGTATGTGTGGGAGATATCTAAGGATTTCAAGCCCGGTATGCGTGTACCATGTAGAATATACGCCGATGAAGTTCTACTAGAGAAGATGAAGAGTGATATGACTCTCGTACAATGCGCGAATGTAGCTCATCTTCCAGGTATTTATAAGTGGTCTTTAACAATGCCTGATGGGCATGAAGGTTACGGCTTTCCCATAGGAGGTGTAGCCGCTACAGATTATGAGGAGGGAGTTTTGAGTCCTGGAGGTGTTGGTTACGATATAAATTGCGGTGTACGCTTGATAAGAACAGACCTAGACGTACGCGATATTAGGCCTGTATTAAGTAAGCTGATAGATATAATCTTCCACTACGTACCTTCGGGTTTAGGAAGCAAAGGTAGGATAAGGGTTACTCAAAGTGAACTTGATAGGGCTGTTTCTGAAGGTGTAGCATGGGCTATAAAAGCTGGTTATGGATGGCCTGAGGATGCTGAGAGATGCGAAGAGGAAGGCTGTATGAAGGCAGCTGATCCTAGTAAGGTCTCATCTACAGCTAAACAGAGGGGTATCGGTCAGATAGGTAGCCTTGGGAGCGGGAATCACTTCCTGGAGATAGATGTCGTCGATAAGATATATGATGAAAGAGTTGCACGTAGATTCGGTATAGATAGGGAAGGACAGGTTATGGTGCTTGTTCACACTGGCAGTAGAGGTTATGGCCATCAGATATGTAGCGATTACCTCAGAGTTATGGAGAGAGCTGTGCATAAGTATGGTTTAAAACTACCGGATCGTGAGCTTGCATGTGCACCTGCTAAAAGCCGGGAGCTTGAAGACTACTTCGCAGCTATGTCTTGTGCATGTAATTTTGCATGGGTGAATAGGCAGCTTATAACCCATTGGGTGCGAGAAGCCTTCAAGAATATACTTAAGAGGGATCCGGAAGATTTAGGTATGCATCTAGTATATGATGTTGCTCATAATATAGCTAAAGTCGAGGAACATACGATCGATGGTAGAAGAGTCAAGGTCTTCGTACATAGAAAGGGCGCTACTAGAGCATTTCCAGCAGGGCATCCGGATGTACCATCCGAGTATAGGGATGTGGGTCAACCTGTACTTATACCTGGAAGTATGGGTACTGCATCATGGGTTCTCGTAGGTGATCCTAAAGCTATGGAGATAAGCTTCGGATCGACTGCTCATGGTGCTGGTCGAGTTTTAAGTAGAGAGGCGGCTAAGAAGAGGTATCCGAGCAGCGAAGTCGTGAGAAAGCTGGAGAAGCAGGGTATAATTATACGCGCCGAAAGCATGGCGGTCGTGAGCGAAGAAGCTCCTGAAGCATATAAAGATGTGGATAGAGTAGTGGAAGTAAGCCATAATGTAGGTATAGCACGTAAGGTTGCTCGTCTACTACCTCTCGCGGTCGCGAAAGGCTAGATCTCCAAAGTTTTAGCACGGTTATTCATCTATGTAGATGTGATACATATAATCTATTCCTAGGTTAGCTTGTATGCCGCTTATTTTCTTTTAGCTTTTACGAAAAGATAACTTCTATGATACTTGAAGCCTAACTTCTCATACAGTTTTATCGCAGGGTAATTATCCATATATCGATACGATATTCGGTATCTATCAGAAGTTTCTCGAGGAGTTTTAGATAAGACTGAAGTAGCATAGCTCATCCTTCTATAATGTTCATGGATAGTTACCACTCCTACGTGAGCTATAGTGCATTCTCCTAGCTTAAATGGTTTTCTCTCAGAAGCTATCGAAACGATCCTTCCGTCAGCTTTCATGTCGAACCATAACCCTCCTTCAGCTATGCTTTTAGTAATAGCTTCATGGGTAGTATTCCTCCACCAATCTGGCTTTATACTTCTCATTAAATTAGCTTCTTCCGCGTATTCTGGTTCTAACGTGAAAGCCTCGTGGATGATGTAAAGTTTTTCTTCTTCTCTCTTAAGCTTCATCATATCATCGTATGGATGGAATCTATGTTATACTTCGAAGATAGTATAGGTAAATGTTCTTGGTATATCGATCCCTCTACATAGTCTATATCAAGCCTCTCTAGAAGTCTAGAGATAATACCTTCAGCTCCTCTAAGATTGATAATCCTATGTTTATAGATAAGCATTGAACCTTCGATTTCTTCATCGCTTAGAGCTAAGTATATTTCCGTATTAGCTTCATCATTGATATAATCCATCATGAAGAATAGGTAATCTAATGGATCTTCTTCGATTAGCTTTAGAACGTCTTCTCTAAATTCTTATCCAGTAATACTACTCGGAAGTTACTATTCATTTCATGTTAGAAGAATCCTCTGATTACAATAAATAGCTTACCATTGATTATCGATAGCTAGGTTTATCATCATAGTTCATAGCTATCTTTATAATAGTAGCTTACTAATCATATGTACTAGGTTTGGTGGAATTCATCTTAGCTGGTAATGCGCATATAGATCCAGTATGGCTTTGGAGATGGTTTGAAGGATACTGGACCGTAAGGTATACTGTCAGACGTGTAGTAGATCTTATGGAGAAATACCCCTCCGCAGTATTCGTATTCTCTTCTTCGATTATGTATCAATGGCTTGAGGAATGTGAACCTCTGCTCTTCGGGAAGGTTAGGAAGCTTGTAGAGGAGGGTAGGTGGATCCCGGTTGGTGGATGGATAGTCGAACCAGATTGTAATATTCCGTGTGGAGAATCATATATACGTCAAGCTCTCTATGGTAAACGTTACTTTAAAGAGAAGTTAGGGGTTGACGTCGTAATCGGTTACAATATAGATAGCTTCGGACATAACGCTATGCTACCTCAAATACTCAGGAAATCCGGATATAAGTACTACATCTTCATGAGACCTAACAGTTACGAGAAAAATCTCCCTACTGTATTCTTCTGGGAATCTCCTGATGGTAGTAGAATCCTAGCTTACAGACATCCTGTAAGCTACGCATTATCTGGCACTTCTTTCGTAGAGGCTTTAAAAAATCTCTCTTTGAATCCTCCTTTACCAGTCATTCTTATACTATTCGGTAAAGGTGATCATGGAAGTGGACCAACAGATAACGATATAAGAATGCTGGATTTACTCGTAGAGAAGCTTGAAGGCTGCTCTATTGAATTCGCTAATCCAGAAAAATTCTTTAAACGTATTATGGAGATGAATCTGGAAATACCTGTCGTTAGAGACGAATTACAGCATCACGCGGTTGGATGCTACTCCGTACTTTCAGAGATTAAGGCATTGAATAGGCGGGCTGAGTATAGTCTTATGGCTGCAGAGAGGCTATCCACACTGGCCTACTCAATAGCTAATCTCAGCTATCCTAGAGATAAACTTAGAAGGGGATGGATGCTCACGCTCTTCTGCCAGTTTCACGATTCGTTAGCTGGAACATGCATCCCAGATGCATACGCAGATATACGGAGTATGTATGGCGAATCTATAAACTTAGCTTATGAGTCTATCAATTTAGCAGCGCAAAGAATATCGTCCATGATAGATACGAGGGATAGTCAAGCCCTTATAATATTCAATCCTACTGGTTTGCATGTTACGTTCCCTATCGAAGTAGAGCCTTGGCCTGGGGATTACATGATCTTAGATCCGGATAGCGGTAAACCCATACTTATCCAAGATGTTAATCCATCCTCCGTTACAGGCCGTAGAAAGGTATTATTTATTGCAGATGTACCTGCTCTGGGTTATAAATCGTACAAATTTATCGATACTCTTAATACATGTAAATATGAATGTGAAGGTATTATCGAAGCGTCTAGTACTAGAATAGAAAACGATTATTTTGTAATAGAGGTAGATTCAGAGAATGGCGGTATTAAAACGCTTTACGATAAGAGGATCGGTGTAAATATATTTAGAGGATATGGAGCTTCACCTATAGTTCTAAAGGATGAAAGTGATACGTGGAGTCACGGTGTATCCGCGTATAGGTATGAGGAGGGCAGATTTAAAGATGCAGAAGTTTCACTTATAGAATCTGGTCCTGTAAGAGCAACTCTTAGTGTTAAAGCCAGATTTTCCAACTCCATCATACAACAGAATATATCGCTTTATAGAAATCTCGATTTCGTGGATGTTAGAGTTAAACTAGATTGGAGAGAAAAACATAGAATGCTTAAGCTATCCTTTCCAGTTAACCTAGATTCCTCCATAGTTACCTACGAGATTCCATACGGTACTATAGCTAGGATAGCTAATGGAAAGGAAGAACCCGGGCAAAGATGGGTTGATGTATCAGGTATACTGTATACGCCGCGTAAGAAGATAGATTTCGGATTAACGCTGATAAACGATTCTAAGTATGGGTTTGACGCCTACGGTTCAGAGCTTCGTATGAGTATACTCAGAAGTCCGGTTTTCGCTCATCATGATCCGCATAAACTTAAACCTGGTATAGATTATCAATACATAGACCAAGGTATACATACATTCAGATATATACTGGTACCTCACATCGGTAGCTGGAAGACGGTATTCCATAGGATATCAGAGATAGCCGAGATAATGAATACAGGTTTCTTCTACGTAGTCGAAGATCAACATGCAGGTTTCTTGCCCTCTAGATTCTCATTAATCAACGTTGAACCATATAACGTCATACTTTCAACTTTAAAGTTATCAGAGGAATCCGATGATCTAATAATAAGACTTGTAGAATACACTGGAACTGAATGCGAATCCTCCATAACGATACCTATCTTAGATAGAGATATGAAGATTCGAATGAAGCCGTTTGAAATAAAAACATTGAGAATACCGGTAGATAAAAGCAAACCAGTAGTAGAATGTGATCTTCTAGAAAATCCTATTGAATAGCATTATTCGTTTCATATCTGATCTATTCGTATCTTAAAATTGAAGCTACATTAACACCTACTATATAACCTTCTAATATGAAGCCACTTGGTAGAATTGTCTATAATATAAAGAGTATAGTATTAAGTAAAACATTTAATGAAAAGTTAAGATATATTGAGAAAGGTGTTATATGACTTAAAAATTCTGAGAATATCTTTAAAATAATAGGTGTAGCAACTAAGCATATGTTTGAAAATTATAAATGAGATACATTTTGATCCACTCATACCTAAAGATTTAAGAGTTATTATCATAACTTTTTCTTCGAGAATATCTTGTCCAGATATAGTGAAGATGTTAAGTAGAGTAGATTTTCCAGAGCTGCTTGGACCGAGGATTGCTAAATATTTTCCTCATTTCGATTTTAAGATTCACATTCCTCAATGCTATAACTTCTGTTTCTCCAGTCCTGTAGATCTTACCGATACTATCCGCAATAACTATCCAGTTCAATCATACATCTACCTCGGAAACCTCTTAGTCTTGTGCTCGTACTTCGATAGTCTAGAGTTTAAAGTTCTACAAGCTCTATACTTAAGCTTGGTAGATCTATTACAGCGGCAGTTCTCCTTCCCGATAGATATCCACAAGCTTCTCCTGGATTGAATATTATCGTACCATCTATCTTCTTAACTTCGAATCTATGCGTATGCCCTCTAACGATAAGGTCATAAGTGTTAGATCTAGCTAATCCTTCCACTATTGCTTCGACCGTACCATGTATAAGGGCTATCTTAATCCCTTCCAACTCGAGTGTTTGAAAATCTTCTATCGTATAACCCATATCTTCTGCAGTCTTCTTAAGCATTAGTCTCTCTCCATCAACATTACCATATACCCCTACCACCCTGCATTTCTCGACGACTAAGTTTCTCATAGTAAATGGTGCACACCAATCTCCTGCATGCAGTATCAAACCGACTCTCCTTTCCGCGAATATGCGGGTAATTTGTCGTATTGCTTCAAGGTTGTCATGCGTATCGGAGATAACGCCTATCCTCATACCTTACACCGTTACTCTTCTGATGCATTAAACTTTAATGTTAAGCTTTAACTTTAATAATCTATGATGATTTACCGTATTATCGTCGGTTTAGAGGGTTGATCCTTGATAGAGGAATATAGGTTTGGGGTTATAAGAGTGAATGGAATAGTCTACGCCCGAGATATACTCATACTTCCGGGTGGCCAGGTTAAACCGAATTGGTGGCGTATCGAAGGCCACAAGCTTCACTTGGAGGATTTAAAGGACTTAATAGAAACTAAACCTGAGATTATAGTAGTAGGAACTGGTTTCTACGGAGCTATGGATGTACCCTCGAATATCATGGAGGCCCTCAGGAATCAACATATCGAACTAATAGCTAGGAAGACTAGCGAAGCCGCAAAATTGTATAATGAGTTATCTTCTAGAGGTAGACGTGTAGCCGCAGCTTTACATCTTACATGCTGAATTTACTATTCATCTCCGAATTCAGCCGCCTCCTGCAGGTGGAAATATATCGATCCTGTCTCCGTCAGCTATAGGTGTATCGAGGCCGTTAAGTAGACGGATATTCCGTCCGTTAACTAGAACTATAAAGTTTCTATCGATATCGTCACCTGCTAATATAACGTTCTTAAGCTCAGGAGCAGACTCCAGTATATCCATCAATTTTACACCCTCTTTTTCAAGCTCTACGATTCTAGACTCCCATCCAGTCTTCTCCTTTATAAATGCGTATACATGTATCGTAACCTTCATATCATAACGAATATTTCACGTTGATGTTAAATTAATGTTTCTCCCCCTAGACTTCTCCATATACTTTTCATCTTTACCGCATCCAAATCGAGTAGAGGTGTTTCGCATATAATCGTAGGGTTCACTCCAATCTCTATGAGTACTCCGGCTATCTGATCAAAATCTGGACCATACGTTTTCTCATCGAGATTATGATGCTCCCTCTCCCCGCCTCTACCATACTCTATCCTAGAGTAATGACAGTGCATCTCGTTCTTAACGTAATTGGAACCTAATGTTCTCTCAAGTTTCTCTATTATTGTGAGGATATCTTTCTTATCCTTTATGGATCCAAGATCTCTAGCATATATATGTGCCCAATCTATTACCGGCCTCGCATAGTGGGTTATAGTTGAAAGCTCCAAGATTTCTTCGATAGATCCAAGCTGGCTCTTCTTACCAGTGGTTTCCAATCCCAAATATAAGTTAGACAGGCTCTCCGTCTCCATCCACTCAGTGAGTATCCTTAAAGCTCGAATACATGTATCGATGGCATCTCGATGGCTTTTACCTCCATAATAACCTGGATGGAAAACGACTATATATGCACCCATCCATGAAGCTGCTGTTAAAGCTGCTTTAAGCCTTTCGATGCTATCCTTTACTACATCCTCCTTACCGGATAGATTTATGAAGTACGATGCATGCATACTAAGCTTAATCCCATACCTTTTAGCTTCCTCCCTCAAGGATTCAGCTTTACTCCTAGCTATCTGGGGTTTACCCCCCCATCTTACAGCTTGATATTCGAACGCATCTAACCCCTCATCGTTTAAGTATCGAGGTATCTCCGCTATGTCACCATTAAATCCTACGGGTTTACCTGCAGGACCGAATCTAGCTATCGGCATATGCCTGATACTTTATACCTACTAGTTAGGATTTAAATCTCATCCAACTAATATCCGTAGAGAGTAAACGTTATTATACTGCTTCCACTCTCATATCGTTTAGCTGATATAGATATGCCTACATACTGTCCATTCTGTGGGGGTAGACTGATATACGATAGCAGAGTTAAACTATATACTTGCCAAAGCTGCGGTGTAACTTTAACATTGGACGAAATAGTTATGGAGCGTGAAAAGTTGGCTGGCTTAGCTAAAAGTGGTAATACGAAGAGGAAAGATATGCAAGGTTACTTGAAATGGTGGTTTTCATCCAAGAAGCAAGTAGAGGAAAGTTGATATCTAGAAACCTTTAAAGAGATAGTACTGCAGCTTTAATCGTAGGTGTAGTTAACCATGTTTACGGTTGAGATTTTAAGCATAGGGAATGAGCTTCTAATCGGTAAGATCGCAAATACGAACGCTCAATATCTTGCTAGAAGGATAGTGGAGCTTGGAGGTAAAGTTACACGTATAGTTGTAGTCGGCGATGATCTCGATGAAATTGCTTCTGCTGTTAGGGAAAGTTTACAGAGGAAGCCGTCGTTCATTATAACTACCGGCGGGCTTGGACCTACTTTCGACGATATGACGCTTGCTGGTATCGGTAGAGCTTTAGGTTTAGAGATTGTATTAAACGAAGAAGCTTTAAAGATGGTTAAGGAGAAGTATGAAGCTCTATCTAGAGAAAGGGGTACCATCCTTGAATTAACTCCTGCAAGAGTTAAGATGGCTATGCTTCCGAAAAATGCCGAACCTATACGTAACCCTGTTGGGACAGCTCCAGCGGTTAAATTGAAGACCGATTCTACTGTAATCTATGCTTTACCAGGCGTACCTAGTGAGATGAAAGCTATATTCGAGGAGTATATCGCTCCCATTCTCGCTGAGATCTCTGATAGAGTTTTCCTTGAAAGATATCTATTCATCGAGGGATTACCTGAATCCTCATTAGCTCCGATATTAGAAGAAGCGATGGCTACCTATCCGCATATATACGTGAAATCTCATCCAAGGATGGAGGAGGGGCGATCCCATATAGAACTTCACATCACGATATACTCAGAAAGCAAGGATAAAGCTGAATCGATACTATCAGCTGCAACGGAGTATCTGAAGAAGGCTATAGAGGAGAAGGGCGGAATCATATCTGAGAGGTAAGTACACTCCCAACTCAAGTTAGATATGCTTATAGAATTCGATCGGTTGCAGTTCTTTGAATCCTCCAACTTCTAAAGCTAGATACCTCCTTACATCTAGGCATAAATGGCATTTAGATATATAGCCCCTATCTCTAGGCTTATATCCGTAGCCTTCGACAGCCATCTCATACAATCTACGTATATCTGTGGATAATGCTTCGAGCACCGGCTTATCAGATAAATCCACCCCCACATCTACCATACCATCTATCATCTTGATATCTCCAAGGGTAAGCCCACCGCAGTATCCCGGTATATAGTTGCCATAGCAATCTATATGTATATGCCATGCTCGTGTAAGCTCATCTAAGCATTGTTCGCCAAAATATGATTCAGCATTTCTCCTATCATAGAACTCATCTAGCCTATAGCATAGACGACCCATAGGAAGTATTATCCGTGGATTAATTATATCGGTGATAGCGTAATCTTTGGTCAAAGCAATTTTAAGATACTCTTCAAACTTTAACTTCTCCTTAACCCCTATTTCCTCCGCTTGTCTATAGAAGTATGGGTGATACATCATAGTATTCCTAGAACCGAAGATCTTTACCGCTATCCTAAAACATCGTTTCGCATTTCCAAAGTCTACGTATTCAAGTATGAATGGATTCACGCTTATCAGAATGCCGTGGAGGCCTGCTTTCCTAAGCATCGTAAGCTTATCCTCTACGATTTCATCAGAAGTACACCAAAAGCAGTTAGTCTCTACGAATATCGACGGCAGACCAGCTTTAGAAGCTATCTCGACGCATGATAATAATAGTGGGAAGTTTAAAAACGGTTCACCACCTGTTAGATGGAATCCATAGTTAACACCAAGCAGTTTATCTCCAACACCTCTATAGAATGAAGAGGAGAATGATGCTAGCTTCTCAGCTATAAACCTGAATAGATCTTTATCTATCCATAGGTTCTCCCACTTAGGTGAACATGCATACATACAATGCCTACACTCACTTGTACATTTATATGAGAGTATTATACCTGCCGATAGAGGTTTTCTAGGCTTAAGCATCCTCATTCCTAGATCGTTAATAAATATGCTTTAAAAGGGAAGGCTTAAGCTTAACTAGTATCTATAATAATGTATGGTCGATTTAGCTAACTGCACGGTTACATCCATAATAAAGCTACGACGCATATCTGTTAAAGCATATAATTGAATATCTAGGTATCGTTTAGCATATCATGCCATAAAGTTTTATCTCCGCCGTAGCTATTCTATTGCTTCAATTAGGATGAGACCACCTTTCATAGTGGTGCATGGTAGATGTATCGCTGAAGTCTGGGAAGCCGCTATCGAAGCAGTATATCGCAACGGAGTGGAAATAGACACGGAGTACGGTTGTAAAGCGAAGGAATCAACGTTGATGATGATAGTAGAAGATCCTTTTTCAGAACCTAGAGTTCATCCTGGAGATGTATATGCAGTGGTTGGATTAGGAAGCTATCTCGATGAAGTACTAGAAGGTACATTAGATTCAAAGGTAGCTAGTGGAAAGCTAGCTTATACGTATCATGAACGATTATTCAACTATGGATTAGAGGGTATTAACCAGATAGAGGCTGTTATAGAGAAACTTCGGAGCGCTCCCTATACTAGGAGGGCTCAAGCGATAACCTGGATTCCATCTAAAGATTTAACGATCGATTCACCTCCATGCCTACAGAGGTTATGGTTTAAAGTCTATGATGGTAAGCTGGTACTTCAATCTGAGTGGAGGAGTAGGGATTTATTCCGTGCAGCGCATATGAATATGCTAGCGATGACAGAGCTTCAGAAGATGGTGGCGAATAAGCTTGGATTGAATGTAGGCGCATACTTTGACTTATCGAATAGTGCTCATATCTACGATAAATCTTATAACGATGTGGAACGTTTCCTTAAGACAGCGTATAGACGTAGAAACGAAAAATTTAAGGTTGATATCTTTACGATCTAAGCCTAAGGCTTGTCTAGCTCGAATATAGGGGATGCTAAACCAGTTAAAATAGCTCTCAAACCTAGGAGAATCATATTATCATCGCTAGTAGGGTTAATACTGCTTGTAGTATTTTTTTCATCGTACTCGGATCTAGAGCTATCTATAGGCTATATACGTTCAGCTGATCCTACACTCTACCTTGTAGCGTTCATATCGGTTACGCTAGGTATAATAGCTTACTCAGAAGCCTGGCGTATACTCTTGAAAGCTATCGGATCATCTATTAGCTTCACATCGTCTCTAAAGATAGTTCTAGGAAGCATATTCCTTAATCTTGCTATACCAACCGCATCCATAGGTGGAGAGGTCTTCAGGATATACGCTGCAAATCGTGGATATGGATACCCGTATGAAGCGGTATCGGCTACAGTATTACTTCATAGGGTATTCTCTATGCTTCCATTCCTTTCAGGTTCAGCTATAGGCTTTATCTATCTATCTACATGTTTCATTCTTCCATCGATATTATCTCAGATACTCTCTATAGTCGCTATAGCGATAGCTATATTCTCCTCTCTAGCGTTAGCTATAATCATATATCCTAGGATAATTTTCGTCGCGATTAAGCCTATAATGAAGCTCCTAGGAAGTAGAGGTTCACGCTTCTATTCGAGGATAGAGGCTTTCATGTCTAAATTCGAATACTCCATGAAACTTCTAACAGGTGCGAGGAAAGCATCGATTTCATCGATAATTTTATCCTGGTTAGCTTGGATTCTAGATGTACTAGTAGCTTACTTCGTCTTCCTTTCGCTTAAGTATTCGGTCGAAATACCGATCGTCGTATCCGTATATACGATAGGTATAACGATACAGATGATACCGGTAGGTATACCCGGAATGGTTGGTATAGTCGAGACGATTATGGCTACTCTATACTCCTTAGTCGGTATACCGTCAGCTATCAGTGTAGCTGCTACACTCATGATAAGAATGGTTATGCTATGGTTTGAAATAGCAATCGGAAGCATAGCGTTGCTTCTATTAAGGGTATAGTTGGTTTAGCCGGCACCCAAATCTGGGTGGAATCATCATCCCCTTTAGGTCTGTTCGCCCGTCTCCGGGTGCCTTAAGCCCAAGAAATAGATATGATGATAGGGAAAGATTAGTTTTTCGTGTATTTACATGGTTATGTTCCATTATATTTGTGTTTCAGATACCCTAACCTTTGCCTCCTCATAATACTTAACCCAAGTTTCATCTAACGGTCTGAATTTAAATCCATAACTTATTATTCCTTTATCGCCTTGGCTTATTATCCTTCTGAAGCATACCTCGACGGGCATACCTATATATACATCCTCCGGGTTGCAATCGACAATCTGGCTCATAACCCTAATGCCGTCTTCAAGTTCAACTATCGCTACTATGTATGGTGCATAGTACTCGAACCCTTCAGATGGCACCCTTATAACGGTGTAACTATAGACTTTTCCCCTTCCAGATAGTTCTACATCTACGATTCTGCCTCTACGCCTACAGTTAGGACATACTTCTCTCCTAGGGAAGAATATTTTGCCGCATACTTCGCATCTAGATCCTATAAGCCTATATCTCTCCTTCCTCCTCCTCCAATGGAATGGTACTCCCAGTATAGACAGATCGTATCACCTCCCGACTATAGTTACTACAACGGTAGCTCCGGATCCGCCGACATTCTGAGCTAATCCGTATTCAGCGTTTGAAACCTGTCTTCCCCTTTCCGCTTCTCCCCTTAACTGTTTCACAAGCTCTACCACTTGTTTTATACCTGTAGCTCCTACTGCATGCCCACCGGCTTTTAATCCTCCATCAGTATTAACAGGCAGCTTTCCTCCGACATACGTCTCCCCCTCTTCGTAGAGTTTACCTGCTTCACCCTTCTTAACAAATCCTAAATCCTCTAACGCTATTATCTCGGCTATCGTAAAGCAATCGTGAACTTCGACTACATCTATATCCGTCGGAGATAGCTTCGCTATTCTATACGCACTCCTACTAGCTTCAACGGTAGCTCTCAACGTAACTATATCTTCACGCTCGAATAATGCTAGCTTATCTGAGGCAACCGTGCAGGCTTTGATATATATAGGTGTATCCGTATACTTCCTAGCCTTATCAGCAGGTACTAGTATCATGCATGAAGCCCCATCTGATATAGGGCAGCAGTCATCTCTACGTAGAGGATCAGCTACTAGTGGAGATGATATAACGCGTTCGACGCTAGTTCTAAACTGGAAATGGGCGAGTGGATTCATACTTCCATGGTAATGGTTTTTCACAGCAACTTCTGCAAGGGTTTCTCTGGAAAGCTTATACTCGTACATGTATCGTTGAGCTATAAGGGCGTATAAGCCTGGAAATGTTGCTCCAAAGTATGCTTCCCATTCAGAATCCATTGCTCCAGCTAAAGCTAGGGTAGCTCTATCTGAAGGTACATCGGTCATCTTCTCTATACCGCCTACGGCTACTACATCGTAAAGGCCTGAAGCTACGGCTAGATAACCTTGAAATAAAGCTACACCTCCAGATGCACATGCAGCTTCCACCCTTATAGCAGGAGTCGGATTCAAACCTAGAAAATCAGCTATTAAAGCTCCTACATGCTCTTGACCTACAAATAACCCTCCAGACATATTCCCGAATATAACGAGCTGTATATCTCGCCCCTGTATTCCAGCATCCTCAACGGCGGGTACAGCCGCCTCCCACGCCAGCTCTCTAAGGCTTTTATCCCATCTCTCGCCAAACTTAGAACTACCTATACCCACTATAGCGACATCTCTCTTCTTATATAGCGGAAACTCCATCAATAATCCACCCCTTTAAACATACGTCTAAACTTTATGTAGGTCGCATAATCTATGTATACCTTCCTATCTATATAGTAGCGTACAGGAGGAGCGAGTCTCCTCTTCTCTTCTATAACATCTGTTACCACTAGGCTGAAACTATCGGATCCAGCTCCAGAACCGTATGATGTCATAAGTATTCTCTGACCAGGTTTAGCTATATCGAGAACGGCGGCTAAACCTATAAGACTAGACCCAGAATATGTATTCCCTATCCATGGAACGACAAGACCGGGTTTAACTTTATCCAGAGGTATACCTATCATTGTAGCAGCTCTAAGCGGATACTTAGCGTTAGGCTGGTGGAAAATCACGTAATCGAAGTCTGACGGCTTTAATCCAGCTTTCTCCATTAAACCTAAAGTGCATTTAACTACATGTTCGAAGTATCCGGGTTCACCTGTAAACCTACCAGCATGTCTAGGGTATACATCCCCATCTCTACGCCAGAAATCCGGTACATCCTGTGTATACGAGTATGTGCATTCTATCTCGGCGATAACCTTGCTTTTACCGATTATATATGCCGCCCCACCTGCAGCAGCGGTATATTCTAATGCATCCATAGGACTTGCTTGAGCAGTATCAGCGCCTATAGACATACCGTAATCTATATACCCTGATGATACTAGACCCATACATGCCTGTATAGCAGCCGTAGCGGCTTTACAAGCAAACTCCGTATCGGCAGCCGTCAGGAATGGTGTAGCTCCTATAGCCTCTGCTACCGTCGCAGCTGTAGGTTTAACAGCATATGGGTGGGACTCGGATCCTACATAGATAGCTCCTATATTGTTGGGTAGTACTTCTGGCGCCCTTTTTAAAGCATTCCTAGCAGCTTCTACGGCTATTGTAGCTGTATCCTCATCGATAGAGGGGACAGTCTTCTCCTCTACGCCTAACCCTTCACGGTAGGTGTTGGGGTCGTGTCCCCATACCTTCGCTATCTCGTCAACCTTTATCCTCCAGATCGGTATGTATACGCCATACCCTACTATGCCTACGTTCAAGCTATCTACTCCTCCATCTACATTAAATATTCTATCATGGAGGTATCAGGTATAATAAAGTTGTTCTAGCATCGTTAAACTATTTAGCCTAGACGATATCTGTATCACAGTAGATGACCATACTGGCATCCCTACTGAGGCTAATAGGTATCTATAAGATCTATGAATGGTGGTTGCATCGTCAGGTTAAGAGCGGAGCTATTCCGCAGCATGTAGCCGTAATACTCGATGGGAATAGGAGGTGGGCTAAAGATAGAGGTCTACCACCTTGGATAGGTCATGAGTACGGTGCGAAGAAGGTTGAGGATCTTCTCAAATGGTGTCTAGATTTAGGCGTACCTATACTTACATTATTCGTATTCTCCACAGAGAATTTCTACAGACCTAAAGAGGAGGTTGAAAATTTAATGTCAATTTTTAGAAAATATCTCGAAAGACTCTTGAAAGATGAGAACATACATAAAAATATGGTTAGAATTAAATTCATAGGTAGGCTTGATCTACTTCCGGAAGATATATCGAAACTTGCTAGCGACATCGAGGAGTCTACAAAGAATTACTCTAGTAGATGGCTTAATGTAGCTATAGCATATGGAGGTAGAATGGAAATAGTAGATGCCGTTAGGAAGATATCGGCTAAAGTTATGGAAGGTTTACTGAAGCCAGAGGATATAGATGAGAAGATTCTAGAAGAGCACCTTTATACATCACATCTACCCAAACCAGATCCAGATTTGATAATAAGGACGAGCGGTGAGGAAAGGCTTAGCGGCTTCCTACTTTGGCAAAGCGCATATAGCGAGCTATGTTTTCTAGACGTTTACTGGCCGGAATTTAGGCGTATAGATCTATTAAGGGCTATAAGAACCTATCAGCAGAGGGAGCGTAGATACGGTAGATAATGTGAAACAGCATAATCTATATGTAGCCTTCTAAGTTAGGTTTAAGAATATCGTCGATCGATAGATTCTCTTCGAATATCATCGCGTATTGGTTGTGATAATCTAGTTATAGGTAATTTTGGGATGGCTATGTTGATGTATTTATCGTATCTGATAAGCTATACACCACAATACCGACTGTAATGCCGATCGGCTACTTATTCATCCCTAACTTATAAGACAGGTTGGGTATATCATTATAGTGGCTTGAAAAATGGCTAAGCTCAACTTACTCCATACAGCTGATTTTCATCTAGGTGCATGGCCTGTAGGTTTACCGCTAGTTAAACGTAGTATTAGATTGAAGGATTTCGAGGATCAACTATTAAAGATTAAAAACTATGCATTAGAGTATGGTTGTGATTTTCTAGTTATCGCAGGCGATATATTCCACACAGTTAAACCTTCCAGTCTTCTACTAGATGTATTTGCTAGATTTGTATACAGTCTAACTTCTAAGGGTGTATCGGTAGTAGCTATAGCTGGGACGCATGATAAACCTAAAACGGAGGATACTCCATCATACCTTAAAGCATTATCAGATGCAGGTATACCTTTATTTTACTTCACGGAAGAACCTACGGTTATGTATTTGAAGGGCCGTATAAGCGGTAGAGTTGTTAAATTCTCTATGATACCCTACATTCTGCCATCTATTCCTGATAGGAATATGTCTAGATCCAAGATGATCGAAGTTGTAAGAGATACTATTGCAAGAGAGGAATATAGCTACGATTACAGCGTAGCCGTAGCGCACTTATTAGTGGATGAAGCTTATGTGAAGGGTTTACCTGCTAATATGCTTCGGGAGTTTTCTGTACCAGTATCGCTGTTCTCAGAGGTGGATTATGTATGCCTCGGACATATACATAGGCATCAAGCCCCATCTAGTAACGTCGTCTACTCTGGCTCTATAGAACGTATAGATTTCGATGAAGAGGATGATGTCAAAGGCTTCGTATTAGTCAGCGAAAATGGTGGGGGTTTGGAATGGATGTTCAATGAGCTTCCTTGCAGACCTATGAAGAGCATACCACGCCAGGGATTTCTCGATCTCCCTACCGAAGAGAATATGGAGAACATATTAGAATCTACGCTAAGATCTTCCGGAGATATCAGGGATGCTATTATCCGTTTAAGGGTTAGGATCAGCGAAGGTCAGCATATAGCTTTCTCCTCAATAGAAGATATTATGGATAGATTTATGGTATTCCACTGGGTTCTAGATATAGAAAGAGTTAGGTCGGGCTACCCTAAACCATCTAGATACGATAGATCATCCTCTATAGAGGATCTCTTCAAGAAGTACGTTTCAGATTTGTTAGCCGGCACTCTAGATTCAGTTTTCACGGAAAACGTTATATCAGAAGGTTTAAAACTTCTGGAGGCTGGTAGCTCTGAAGATTAACCGCATTTATGTAGAGAATGTAGCTTCTTATGAGAGTTGCGAACTTGATCTAGATCGGCTTGGAAGTAGGATAATAGTATATGGAAGCACCGGAGCTGGTAAAACAACGTTCTTCATAGATGCTTTGACAGCAGCGTTCTTCAAGAAAGCTTACGGGGAACTCGATGCATCGTCTGTATGGTGGATTCTAAGATCTGGATCGAATAAACCTGCGAGGATTGAAGTAGATTTCGAAGTAGAAGGTGTAAGGTATAGAGTTCGTAGAGTCTTCCACCCAGATAGAAGGAGTCAAGCTTGGCTATACATCGTAGATGAGGAGGGGAGAATACAACGTATAGTAGCATCTACGGTGCAGAGTGTAGATGCGGAAATAGAGAAGCTTATCAAACTCGATTACCGTACATTCCTATATACACTTCTCATTCGTCAAGGTGAAGTAGCAGGTATTATCGGTAGAAATGTCTCGCCTTCTCAACGTAGAGAAATATTCATGAAAGCGTTCAATGTAGATTTCGAGAAGCAGAAAGAGGAGGCTAGAAGACTTAGAGATCTATATTATATGAAGATTGAACGGCTTAAAACTGATATATCTAGGATCCAAACCTATATTTCGCAGTTAAGTAATCTGAAAAATCTTCTAGAATCTATAGAATTAGAATTAAATTCATCGTTAGAAGAGGTTTCTAATCTTAGAGTGGAATTAAACGGAATCGAGGAGAATATACGTAGAAGTGAGGAAGTGCGTAGCTTACTTAACAGGGAGCTTGGAAAGCTTGAAGCCGAGTATTCCAAGCTTAAAGATTTAACAGAAAAACTTAATGAGCTTAAATCTCGGAAAGAATATTTTACACGAAACCAGGAACGTTATCCATTTTTAAAATCTGAGCTCGATGAATTAAAATCCCGTATAGATATTCTCGAAAAGCTACGTATTATGGTAAAGGATTATGAAACGTTAAAATCTAAGCTTTCTTCTCTAGAAACGACCATAAGACTATCATTATCTATGAAAAGAAGACTTGAAGAGCTTAAAAATAGTTATGATGAACTCTCCCGTAAAATCAAGCTTCTAGAGAAGGTTGAAGAAGAGAAGAATAGGGTTATGGAGGATATCGATAAGATTCGATCAGATATCGTAAGCTTAGAGGAGCGGCTTAAATTTTCTACGGCATCATCTGCTGAGCTTTCGAAGAGCGATGTGTGTCCTATATGCGGATCTAAACTCACTGAATCGGTCAGAGAGAGTCTACAGAAACGTTTCGCCGATGAAATAGATAAGCTTAGGCGCATCATAGATGATAAGAAGCTCATCTTAGATGTTCTAAGAGAGAGGATTAGAGAATGCGAAGCTAGGATTACCACCCTAGCTCAAGCTAGAGGTGCTCTCAAACCTATAGAGGAGGAGATGGAGAAGATACGTTTTGAACTAGATAGATTAACGGTGAGCGAAGAAGAGTATAAGAAGGTTAAAAGCTCTTTACTATCGATCGAATCCGAGCTTAGATCCGTATTAGGCTCTACATATAGTGGGTTGGATGAACTTGATAGGAGGCTTGAAGAGCTTAAATCGGCTTATCGATCTCTAGATGAGGAGATTAAAAGATTAGAATATCTTCAAGTAATCGTAAATGATTTGGATAAAGAAATAGCTAAACTTGAATGCGATGTTGCAGGTATCGGTAGAGTCGAGAAAGCTATAGATGATGTTAAGAAGAAGCTTATGGAGGTAGATTCATCGATCAGAGATATGTTGAAACGTAGATCTGAAGTAAATTCTAAGCTTGAATTATGGATAAAGAAGTGTGAAGAGCTAAAATCTATGAAGAAGAGTATAGAGGAAAAGATTCAGGAGTGTGTTAGATTCTCAGAGGAATTATCTAGACTTGAAGCAGAACTTAGAGATGCGTCCTATAAATATAATACGTATAGGATACTCTACGAGAAAGTTTTTCATGATAAAGGATTCCCTATGTATCTTTTGCAAAATATAATATCCTCTGTAGAGTATTGGAGCCGTATATATCTATCCAAGCTTTTACCTAGGGTAGATTTAAGGATGAATATCTCTCGCGAAGGTGACATATCTATAAAGATATACAGCGACGGTGTTGAGAGGGAGCTTTCAACCTATAGTGGGGGTGAAGCTACCTTGATAGGTTTCGCAATACGGCTTGGAATAGCTAAAACGCTAGCCGAAAAGAGGGGTGTAAAGAGCTTCAAGATGCTTATACTAGATGAAGGCTTCGGCCCGCTAAGCGATGAATTCAGAACACGCCTCCTAGAAGTATTAAAGGAATTCAGCGTAGACTACGAGAAGATCATCATCATATCGCATATAGAGGATATTCAGAATTCGCCTGTATTCACGGATGCTATTTATGTGAGTAGAGATTCATCTGGAAGGAGTCGTATAACGATAACAAGTAATATTTGAAGGAAAGTTTTTATTAGTATGATATCTAGAAACCTAAAGTCAAGCTATGCCGATAGATGAATCTAAGCTATCTGGGGATGAGCTGATAGTGTACAATGCTTTAAAGGATATAATCGATCCTGAATTTGGCTTTTCGATAGTAGAAGCAGGGTTTATAGATGAGATTAAGGTCGAAGATGGGAAAGTAAAGGTGGTTTACCATCTTTCAGCTCCTTTCTGCCCTTCGATCTTCGCCTTACAGATAGGGCTAAATATAAAGCATAAGCTTCATAGTATACCGTTCGTACGTGAATCGGAAGTCGTACTGATAGATCATTGGCAGTCTGAAGAGATAAATAAAGCTATAAGAGAGTACAAACCTTAACCGCTCCTACCCAACTCCTCGAGGATTCTAAGAGCATCCGTCACCGTGATGGTCTCAGGGGGTTTAATTCCGCTTCTCTCCATGGCTAACTGCGCGCCTCTTGTAAGCTCGGATGCAAGTGTAGAATCTATATAGTCTGCGAGATGCACTATAAGAGCTTCAATAGTTTTAGGAGTTGAAGGCCCATACTTTCCATGAGCTGCTAGAACTGCGTGAACCAGTTTAATCGGGAAACCTCTACGTATAAGCTCAGATACTATCAGCGTATGATGATCTAGGAATAGACCTAGGTCGCTCCGCCTAAAGCTTTCACCTCTCTTCTCGTAGCAATAAACTTTGTATAGATCGTGTAGTATTAACGCGGATATGACGGTATCCCTATCCACCTTACCTTTATAGTGCTTCTCGATTAGATCTGAGAGAGCTAATCCTATCTCTATCGATGCGATCGTATGCTCTAGTAATCCTCTCGCATATTCATGGTGAATCTTCTCTCCCGCAGGTGAATCTGTTAACGTAAGCGGATAATAACCATAAAGCTTCCGGCTGATAGATTTTACTATCCTACGAACCTTTCGTCTAATATTTCTATCGGATATCCGCTCTATATAGCGGTAAACTTGCTCCATTAAATCATTCGTAGACATAACGATTATAAGCTACTCTAATCCTTTAGATAAATGAATCTTTCCATTACCTAGCTCTGATACCTCCATAGACTACTAGTGGAGGCTAAACGCCTTAACACTACTAACATTACATACGATACGTAGTCAACGTTATTACCTAAATATCTAAGCCGAATTATATTTAGGATGCTTATGGGTTATCAGGATAAGATTATAAGGTATTTTGATAAACCAGGCCCTGAGAATACAGTCGCTACCTTGGAAGCCGTGAAGGAAAGAGTAAAGGAGCTTGGTATTAAGCATGTAGTAGTAGCTTCCACCTACGGAAGTACCGCTTTGAAAGCTATAGAGGTGTTCAAGGGTACGGATGTAGAAATAGTCGTCGTCACTATATCCAGGAGTTTTGAGAAGGAAGGCTGGGTTATGGATGATGATGTTAGGAAGAAGATAGAATCGCTCGGTGCTAAAGTTCTAACGTGTACGCATGCATTAGGTGATGATATCGATTCTTCTTTCACGGATAAATTCGGCGGCCGCTCGTATAAGCAGATAGTAGCAGATACTCTTAGAAGGTTTTCTCAGGGTATGAAGGTTGCAGTCGAGGTAACCCTTATGGCGGCTGATGCAGGACTTATACCTGTGGATAGGGATGTAGCCGCTGTAGCCGGTACGGATAGAGGTGCCGATACGGCGATAATAGTTAAACCGAGCTACTCGAGAAGATTCCTAGAGTTTAAAGTTAAAGAGATAGTTGCTATGCCTAGCTGCTAGATGGAAGATACAGCCTTCTTCTCTATAATAATACTTAATTTATAAACTCGATCCTCATGCCTACACCTGTTTCTAAAGCCTTTCTATAAACATAATCGGCTACTATCGCGTCCTGTACGGCTAGCCCTGTGGATACGAATACCGTTATCTCATCCCTAGTTAATCTTCCCTGCTTCATCCCGGCTATAACTTCACCTATCTCTCCAGCTATATCCTCCCTACTTAAGATTCCTGTAGCTATCGGTACGTTAACTTCCCCACTATACATAGCTTGAGCGAGGTCGTCTACGAAAATCCTAGCATCCATAAGGATTCTTGGTTCAAGTTCTTGTTTACCAGGTGCATCGGCTCCTATACAATTGAAGTGTACACCGTTTTTAACCCATAATCTATAGATTATAGGTTTACGAGATGGTGTCGCGGTAACGATTATATCAGCATCCTCTACAGCTTCTCTAGCCGTCTCTACAGGTTTAGCTACAGCTACATACTCCTTAAACTTTGAAGCTAGAGCTTGAGAAGCTTCGGCACGTATATCGTATACTCTTATTTCTTCGATATGTTTGGAAACCTGTAGTATCGCTTCAACCTGCCCATACCCTTGCCTCCCAGCTCCTATGACTGCTAATATACGTGCATCAGCTGGTGCAAGCCATTTAACAGCTACAGCCCCCGCAGCTGATGTACGTACTAGGGTTATCCATGTACCATCCATAATCGCTAGAGGTTTACCATCTTCTCTATCCAGTACTATTATGGTTGCTAGAACTGTATGTAAGTTCCTAGTAGAAGGATTAAGCGGATAAACCGTAACTATTTTAGCTGCTAGTATACCCTTATCATGTATATAACATGGCATAACCCTCAAATCTCCAGAATATTCCGGGATTTCTACATAGATTTTAGGAGGCATTCTAACTTTTCCTAGAGCTTTAAGTTTAAATGCCTCTTCTACTAAGGGTATAGCCTCCCTTATAGATACAAGCTTCCTCGCATCTCTCTCAGTAAGTATAAGTGTATCCCTGCTCATCCATAGCTGTATCTGCTTCTTGAACTATTTATATTCTTCTTTCTAATGTAACTATCGGTGGATCTAACGTGAATCATCTTGAAAGGTTTCATAGGGTTTTCAGGTTTATGGAGGTAGATAGGGTTCCAGACTACGAGTTTGGGTATTGGGTTGAAACGATAGATAGATGGCATCGAGAAGGATTACCTACAGATAAGAAGACGAATAAAGATGTAGAATTGTATCTAGGGCTTGAGGGATGGGATTGTATAGAGATGCTACCTGTAAGAACTGGTTTATGGCCGACACCACCGAGTAGAATAATCAAAGAGGACGGAAGGAAGACCATTATCGATGACGGGATAGGCGGCATCTATGTATCGTCGAAGATAGGATCTACACCACCGTACTATATAAGGTATCCGATAAGAAGCCGTAACGATTGGGAGAAGCTTAGGCAATTCTTCGATCCGAATACTCCTGGTCGGCTACCTCTGAATTGGGATGAGATAGTGGAATCCTATAGGGATCGAGATTACCCGTTAGGTATAGGTTCATTCAGCCTATACGGATGGCTTAGGAATTGGATGGGTGTAAAGGGTATATCCGTAGCATTCTATAGAGATCCGGATTGGGTATGCGAGATGATGGATACGCTAGTGGAACTCTGGATAGCATTAATCCGGAGAGTTCTGAAGGATATTAGAGTAGATTTCGCGGCATGGTGGGAGGATATGTGCTACAATAGAGGTCCTCTAATATCGCCTATAGTATTCGAGGAATTCATGGTTCCAAGGTATAAACGGGTTACCGATGTTCTGAAAGAATATGGTGTTACGGTGAATATACTCGATTGCGATGGGGAGGTATCCAGATTGATACCTGGATGGATTAGAGGAGGTATTAACTGTCTACTACCTTTAGAAGCTAGGTGTAACGATCTAGCAAAGCTGAGCGAAGAATATCATGGTAGATTCGTATTCATGGGAGGGGTGGATAAGATGGCTCTAATAGCAGGCGGTAAAGTAATAGATTCGGAATTAGAAAAGCTTAAACCTATACTAGAAGCTGGGGGGTATATACCTATGGTAGATCATAGGTGCCCACCAGAGGTATCTTATCAAACCTACCTATACTACCTTAAAAGGAAGAGAGAACTTATAGGGAGGGTAGATCTGTAAATTCAACATATCCCCCCTATTACCATCCTCTATTGATAATACATCGCATACCAATAGTAGGACTAGCCCTCCATATCTAGGTGATAAAGCCTTTGAAATAAGATAGAGGGATCCTCCCAAATATTATTGACAGAATATTAGGGAAACCTAGGTGAGAAGTCATGATTAATAATCCATCCTCGATATATCCTACTCTCCTCATACCCTCCTTCATCTAAACTTCTACACGAGAGACAATCCTACGACAAGAATGAATAATTCAGCTTCCTAGACACCTCACAATAATCCATCTATATCGTACCCATAGATAAAGCATATTTAACAACTAACCCTAAAACAGCCATCTACCGCTACGACCCCCTCGTAGGATGTAACATATAACCAATCTCCATAATCACCCCAATCCTTCATGTATCCATATACACGACCGTATAGCTTAAACCATCTAGAAGACTTCGATATGCTTCATTATGAAGAATGAAGTAATAAGCATTGTCGATACTTCTAGAGTATTCGAGTAAAGCTATGAAGAAGCTATCCGTAAGTTCCGATTCAACCCCACCCCGTATATAACTGATGTAAACGATGGAGATGCTAGGCTACGATATTATGCTAATGGAAAAATCCATCAGCATAAGCTAAGAAGAATCTATGAGTAGTATGGTAGTGCGGTGGGCGGGATTCGAACCCGCGACTCCCAGCGTGGCAGGCTGGTGTCCTAACCAGGCTAGACGACCACCGCTTAATCCATAGAATTTCTTTCTTAAAGTTTTATTTAAGACTTTCCAACCATGACGACATATAAGGTTATGGTATTCGGTATGTAGGATCTACTCTAATCTTTTGCTCATGTAAGGTCCATCATAATCGTATCCAAGCCTTCTATAATACTTCTTTACTCCTAGGCCGCTTATGACAGCTATCTTTCTTAGGTCATATTCCTCCCTAGTTATACGCTCAGCTTCATATAGGAGTCTGCTACCCAGCCTTCTATGTTGCCATTCTTCTCTAGGTTTCTGACCTACCGGTAGCATAGGTCCGTATACGTGGAGTTCACGTACGATGGATGCTCCTTTAAGCTCATCTCTATAAACGTTTTCTGATGGTATTCTAAGACGTAGATATCCGAAGAGTATATCCCTCGCCTTATCTTCGAATGATAAGAATATTTCCAAACCTTTGCTAGCTTCATACTCTATCCTCGATAGAGTCATATCTTCAAATCTAGGTTTAATCCCCTTCTTCAGCATCTTATGCCCTACTTCTCTACATCTTATGCATCTACAGGGTTTACCACGTCTCTCCATCTCTTCTTCAACGTACTCCCTAAGGTTTCCAAGCTTGCATCCGGCTTCTATCAGAGGTGCAGGTATATCCCTTTGAATCCTTTGAATACGGACGTAGGGTGGTACGTAGCTTAAAGCTTCAGCTAGGAGATCTATAAGCTCACTGCATTCATAGGGTTTGTATAATCCTTTAATCCATAGATCGTAGAGATCTGAGCCTTTAACCACGAGGCATGGATATATCTTCAGGGAATCTGGTCTAAACTCTGGATTATTAAATATCTCCCTAAACATCTCTATATCCATATCCCTGCTAGAGTTTGGAAGCCCAGGCATCATATGATACGTTACCTTTAACCCAGCATCTTTAGCTATCCTAGTAGCCTCTATAACATCTGAAACTCTATGCCCCCTTCTAACCACGCTGTATATATGATCATAGATCGTTTGAACACCTATCTCCACCCTTGTAACACCTAGATTCAACATGGAATTTACATGCTCCTCTCTACACCAATCAGGTCTCGTCTCGACGATTACTCCAGATATCCTTATAGGAGCTTCCTCAGCTAGCTTTTTAGCTTCCTCGAGGCTACTAGCCTCTCTACCGTTAAACGCATCTAGACATCTCTTAACAAACCACTCCGTATAATCTCTAGGTAAAGCCGTAAACGTACCGCCTAAAATTATCAATTCAACCTTATCGACTCTATGACCAACCCTTTCAAGTTGTTCTATCCTAGCTTTAACCTGCCTATATGGATCATACTCATGCTGTATAGCTCTAAGCGCTGCAGGCTCCCTACCCGTATAGCTTTGAGGTGTACCGTATCTAGGTCCACCCGGACAGTAGAGGCATGGAGTACTCTGAGGGCATGGATAAGGCTTCGTCATAACAGCTACCACCGTAACACCGCTTATACTCCTAACAGGTTTCCTCCTTAGAATCTTCCTCAATGCTTCATGCATCGAAGCATAGTAGAGTAATTCGCTATTTGATGGGATTCTCGGTAAGTTATACTTCTTCGCTATATCAAGCTTAACCCTAACTATATCTCTAGAGTTAGGATTAGGTATAGACGCCAGGGTAGCTATAATCTCCCTGCAGGCTCTATCGAATACTGTCTCCTCCATACCGCTCTTGCCTAATAGAAAGCTAGTGTATATCTACTGGATAAACATTCCCGCGCCATCTACATAAAAGTAGAGTTTTTGATACAATATTGTAAGTAAGCTTTATATACATATAGCTCTAGTTTTTTAGAGTAGGAGTATGAGGGGTACCCCAACGATACTCATAGATGCTATGCTATCACCCCTACTCGTCGGCTGCCTAAAAGCTTTAGGATACGAGGAAAGCTATCATATAAAGGACATATTCTCCATCGATGTATCTGATGATGTTATAAAGAGCTTCATAGAAGAGCATTCAGCTATATTCATAACTAAGGATAGAAAGCATTTCAACGGTATTAGGAACGGCTACGTTATACTCCTGAGGGATGGAAGATTCGAGGATGAATTACGGGAAGTATTAAAGTCCCTAACCGATATAGGGTATCCTCCAAAGCTAGATTGGATTAAAATCGAATCTTATACATCCTCACCATAATAGTATTTTAGAAGATAGTAGCCCATAGGTTTACGAGATCCGAATGATCTTATACCTCTCTCCCTAACTTGCCTTCTCAAGGATTCAGCATACTCCTTCGATATCTCCCCCTTCCTCTCCAGGTAGTCTATAACTTCGTATGCCTCCTCATCTGTATCGCATCTTCTAAGGAACGATACCGCATCCGGGTTTCTAAGCTCATCGTATTCCTCCCCATCCACCCACCTAACTCCTCCTATCGATATACACATCGTCTTCTCCTCTATTTCTCTAGCTAGATTCGGATACTTACGCTTAAACTCCTCCCAAGATATATCCAAACAATATCCCTCCCAATTATAATATCGAGGGACACCTATATCTTCTTTATGCTCCTCCACCATATAATCATCAGGATAAGAACTATTATAGCAGTTATGTATGCTAAGATCGTTATGATAGGGCTATATGGACCGAACGCTACACCTATAGGTATAGGAATAAACGGTACTACGATAACTCCACCGCTTACGCCTCCCGCCTCTAAACTCGATAACCCCATTAGAAGAGCTCCTATAAACGTGAGAGTTATACCTACAAGTATGAGTATCATCGGAAGCCATACTAACCCGGCTGGTCTAATCTCTACATAGCTTTCGATACCCTCCTTCTTTAAGCAAAGCCTACATAGCCCTGAATATTGGTCAAAACATAAAGCGCATACCCTCTTGCCGCATTCCCCGCATACATACCTAGCCTGATACCTACTGCATACCTCACATAAGATTGCCATAGAACCTAGATTACCCCCCTAAGTAATAATATCTGCGAGTGTAAGAATAACTTTACCACGTAGCATTGCATACAGCTACCTGAATACTGGCATTAATGTAAGGATCAAGATCAATACGATCATAACAATTAGAAGCACGAAACTATACTTGAAGAGATCCTTATCACCGAATACTATAGGGAAGGGACCTACAAGTATAGCTCCCCCCAGCCTATGTCTAGCCATCCTAAAGCTTCGAATAGCCATTAGAACTACCCCACATATCGTAAGCACTAAGCCTGTCACGAATAGAGCCAACCCTACATAAGCTAGATTCATTATGTTACATTAATACCACTTCCTGAAGTTTAAACTTTAACTGCCTCTTCAAGAATTACACGTAGATGACCTCTCCATATAGGTGTATCCCCGTCATAAATAGCCTCGTCGGTAAAGCTCTATATACCGGTAGCAGATGTCATTCCATTGGTATACGGTAACCAATTTCCGATATCTTTATAAGTTAGTTCTATCACTTTAAATTGTTTCTCAATTAGCTATGAACGCGTCTTATCTTAACGCTAAGTCGACTACATGGACTACTCTGAGAGTCGAAGATCCAGCGGCTTCGAGCGGTATGTGCCCACTCTGCATAGAGGAATGTCCGTTTATATGCGAGATAGCTCTTTCAGCGTTCAGAGGTAGGGAAGCACTGTACCCAGCTCCCTTTCTTTTCGGACTTAGTACAGCCGGAGCTGTGAAGGATTATGGTTTAGATTGGAGCCACTTCAACTTCCACTGTGAAGTGAGAGGTGCTGAAGGTATAGAACCTGATCCAGATAAAGCCCTATTCCCGAACGTAGATGTACAAACTTTAGTTGGTGGGATTAAGCTTAAGATACCTGTAATCACTGGTGCATTAGGCTCTACAGCGATAGCAGCTAAGTATTGGAGAAGTATAGCTATAGGCGCCGCTCTCTCTGGTATACTTGTCACGGTCGGAGAGAACGTATGCGGTATGGATCCAGAAGCAGTAATCTCCAATGGAAGAGTCGTAGAATCACCTGCATTGAGATCTAGAGTCGAAGCATATAGAGAGTTTTGGGATCGTGTATACGGTGGTATAGCTGTACAGACGAACGTTGAGGATGAGAGACTTGGCGTAGACATATATGCTTTGACGAAGTTAGAGGTCGACGTCATAGAGAGGAAATGGGGTCAGGGTGCTAAAGCTATAGGTGGAGAAGTCCGGATAAAAGATCTAGATAGGGCGTTAATGCTTAAGAGGAGAGGTTATCTCGTGATGCCGGATCCAGAAGATCCAGAGGTCCAAGCGGCTTTCAAAGCAGGCTTCTTCGATAGCTTCGAGAGGCATAGTCGCGTAGGTATGGCATCTAAAGAGGATTTCCTTGAAAGTATAGATAAGCTTAGAGAGCATGGTGCTAAACATATAAGTCTTAAAACCGGGGCGTATAGACCTACCGCTACGGCCTATACGTTGAAGGTCGCATCTGAGGCTAGAATAGATTACATAACTTTCGATGGATGTGAAGGGGGTACAGGTATGAGTCCAGTACCCATGATGGATGAGATGGGTATTCCAACAGTATACTTAGAAGCACAGGTTCTCAAGTGTGTTCAAATACTAAGAAGTAGGGGGAAGTATGTTCCAGATATAGTAATAGCTGGAGGATTCGTAAACGAAACCCAGATATTAAAGGCTATAGCTATGAGTAACTTCGATGGTGAACCGTATGTTAAAGCAGCCCTCATAGGTAGAGCTATGATTACTGCTGCTATGAAGGCTGAATACTTCGCTAGATTAGCTACAGAGGGGAAGGTTCCAAAGAACTTCTCCTCCATATATGGTGAGGATCCGGAGAAATTCTTCAGATTCCTCCCAGAGCTTCAAAGTAGGCTTGGTGAAAGAGTGAGAGATATACCCTGGGGTTCTTTAGGAGTCTATGGATATATGGAGAGAATAAAGGTAGGTCTACAGCAACTCTTAGCAGGAATGCGTAAATTCAGACTTAACCTAGCATCTAGGAAGGATTTATTCGCTTTATCAGAGAGAGCTGCAAAAGCTACTGGATTACCCTTACCTGAAGAATCTGAAGCTGAAGCTATGGAGGCTATCCTACTCGATGATTAAGGTGGATGGGAGAGGTTAAACGATGAATATACCAAAGCCAGATTTCTGTAGAAATTGTATAAATTTCGTAGAGCGAAGGGATATAGAGGGGTTTGCAGCCTGTCTACGTAATCATAAGCCTAGGATAGCGTGTCAAGACTTCAAGCCTAATGAAGACTCGCCCAAATTCGTTAAGGAGTATGCAGGCTTCTGTCTCTACTGTGATAACCTCGTCATAGTGGATGGGTTTGCAGCCTGTCTACGTAATCATAAGCCTAGGATAGCGTGTCAAGACTTCAAGGATAGTATTTCCATCATTATGAAGGAAACTAGTGTGAAAAGAGTAAGGGTAGCTGAAAATTTATTATCATAAGGTGAGTTAAAATGTATGGTTATAAGGGTAGAATGCTGTACGTGGATCTTACAAGAAGAAAATATAAACGTATTGATTTAGATGCCAGCACTCTAGTGATGTGGCTTGGAGCTACAGGTTTAGGTATAAAGTTTCTCATGGATTATCAGGAGCCTAGGATAGATCCATTCAGCTCTGAAAACCCTCTCATATTTACCGTAGGGCCATTCGCAGGAACTATAGTGCCCACTAGCTCTAGGTATGGTGTCTTCGCAAAATCTCCTCTATCAAACTTGTTGGGAGAGGCGTACTCTAGTGGCTCTTGGTGTATAGAACTTAAGAAGGCTGGATATGATGCACTAGTAGTTAAGGGTAAAGCCGATAAGCCTCTATACCTCTACATAGAGGATGATATAGTCCACTTTATGAATGCATCCCATCTTTGGGGTAAAACTACATGGGAAACAGAGGATTCTATAATTAAGGATCTAAGTGATTATGATGTGAGGGTTGCTTCGATCGGACCAGCTGGAGAACGTCTCGTTAGATTTGCGTGTATAATCAATGATAGGTATAGGGCGGCGGGCAGAACTGGTTTAGGAGCTGTTATGGGTAGTAAAAAACTTAAAGCGATAGCAGTCAAAGGAAGTGGAGCTGTAGAAGTGGCTAAACCTGAGGAACTCGTGGAGGCATCTCTCTTACTCCATAAGAGACTCCAAGGTCCGGCTACAAGTAAATATAGGACTCTTGGTACGTCTGCGAATATACTTATACATAACACCGTTGCAGCTTTACCAACAAGAAACTATAGGGAGGCTATGTTCGATAAAGCACTACAAGTTAGTGGCGAGGTTTTGAACGAGAAATTTGTAGTTAAGATACAAGCCTGCCCATCTTGCCCTATGAGATGTGAACATATAGCAGAAGTTAGGGATGGCACGTTTAAAGGTTCTACTGTTAGGGTGGAATATGAATCGCTTTGGGCGCTCGGACCATATTGTGGCGTGGGTGAACTCGACGCCGTGATAAAAGCGATAGAATTATGTGATCTCTATGGTATAGATACGATATCAACCGGAGTTGTAATAGGGTTTGCGATGGAATGTTTTCTCAGAGGACTTATATCCGAGCAGGATTTAAACGGTGTAAAGCTCGAATTCGGTGAGTCTAAAGCGTTGATAGCGATGGTGGAAGCTATAGCATACCGTAAAGGTATAGGCGATATACTCGCTGAAGGTGTTAAGAGAGCATCGGAGAAAATAGGAGGAGGTGATTTCGCTATGCATGTGAAAGGAGTAGAGATGACTGGGTACGATGTAAGAGGATTAAAGACAGCAGCTTTAGGTTATGCTGTCTCTAGACGTGGTGCTCATCATCAAACTCATGGTGCCTATGTTTTCGATCTAAGCGGTAAAGTCGATAGGTTTAAAGCCGAAAAGGGTAGGGGGAAACTCGTAGCGGATAATGAAGATCTCTACATCATCTACGATTCACTTCCACTCTGTAAGTTCACTAGAGCTGTGTGGAAAGGTTTAGAGGAGATAGCATACTTCTACGAGCTTGTTACAGGCTTCCAAACTTCTGCTTCAGATCTACTTAAGAGTGCTGAGAGAATTAGTAATCTAGCAAGACTCTACAATCTGAGAGAGGGGCTTACCCCTATGGATGATTCACTTCCACCTAGAGCTATGAAGGATCCAATACCCGAAGGACCTGCGAAGGGTAGTAGAGTTACACGTGAAGAACTAGAAATGCTTATCCAAGATTACTACGAAGCTAGAGGGTGGGATAAGGATGGTATACCGAAGAAATCTAAACTCATAGAGCTTGGACTTGATGCCTATCTCCCATCTATAGAGAGTTACGCAGAGGTGAGAAAGGATTGAGGAAATTTAAATTCATATACTGTGATCCGTTTAAATGTGTAGGATGTAATATCTGCGAATTAGTATGTTCACTAAAACACGAGAAACTTTTTAGTTCAACACTTTCAAGAATAAGAAGAGTGCGAATCTATCCATATAAAAACGTAGCGATAACATGTGTAATGTGTGAAAACCCACCATGTGTAAAAGCTTGCCCTAGAGATGCTTTAACACAGGCAGAGGATGGAAGGATAATAGTCGATGAAGGAAAATGTACAGGATGCGGATTATGCATAGAAGCTTGCGATTTCGGAGCTTTAACTCTTCATCCTATAAGAAGGATACCGATAGTATGTGATCTATGCAATGGAACACCGCTATGTATTGAAGCATGCCCAGAGGATGCATTAAACCTTACTACACGCGATCTATTAGCCCAAGTTAAAAGGATTAAGACAGCCGAAAAACTTTCAGAGGGGGTTCTATGAAGGTCAATATTTCACTCTTAGGTTTTCTTCCTAAACCAAAAGAGATCAGTATAATGTTGGAGGGGGAAGAGATTACGATAGAATACATAGTAAAGAAGGTTTTGGAGGAGTCAGAGGATATAGTTAGAGAAAGGCTACATATGTTATTAGAGCGTGAAGATATCCCTTCCTTCATGGTTATAGCTAGCGGTGTAACCGTACCTAGAGAGAAATGGTGTGAGTATCATGTGAAAGATGGGGATAATATAGCTATACTCCCCCTCTTAGTAGGCGGAGGATAAAGATCATTAATATTTATCTCGATATGGAGATAGGTTATTTAGAGGAATAATAAGCTATACATTCATAGCTATCTTAGATAATTCGTCATCTAACCATGGATATAACTTCTTCAACTCTATTACGGCTTCTAGTATTTTCTCCCTAGGATAGTAGTATGGTTGTAATCTCCCTCTAAGATAATCGTCGTAGGCTTGCATATCTAGTAAACCATGACCGCATAGTAGGAAGAGTATAGTCTTCTCCTCTCCTCTTTCACGGCATCTTATCGCTTCATCTACAACAGCTCTAATAGCATGGCTAGGTTCAGGAGCTGGCAATATTCCCTCAGTCCTCGTGAATAATGCTGCTGAATCGAATACGCTTACCTGATCGTACGCTCTAGCCTCGACTATGTTATGTCTAGCTAGTAGGCATAGAGTCGGGGCTTTCCCATGATATCTTAGACCCCCCGCATGTATGGGTGGAGGTACGAATGTATGTCCTAACGTATACATCTTAAGTAGCGGTGTTAACCTAGCTGTATCTCCATGATCGTATGTATAGTATCCCTGGGTTATCGAAGGGCATGCAGTAGGCTCCACAGCTATGAATCTAACATCCTTCGGAGCTTTACCAGATACCTTATCGTAGAAGAATGGCCAGAATAAGCCTGAGAAGCTACTACCACCACCGATACATCCTACTATCATATCCGGGTATTCATCTATCATCGCAAGCTGCTCTCTTGCTTCCAATCCTATAACCGTTTGATGTAGTAATACATGATTTAAAACGCTTCCAAGGGTATACTTAGCTTTAGGATCTTTAACAGCGTCTTCTACCGCTTCGCTTATAGCTATACCAAGGCTTCCAGGATTACCTGGATCTTTCTCTAGGATCCTTCGTCCAGCTTCAGTTCTATCACTCGGGCTAGCTAAAACTTCCGCACCCCACATCTCCATCAAGATTCTACGATAAGGCTTCTGATTATAACTAACCCTAACCATATACACCGTAGATTTCAACCCGAATAACATGCATGCAAACGCTAAAGCCGAACCCCACTGCCCGGCTCCAGTCTCCGTCGTAAGCCTCTCTATACCTTCCCTCATATTATAGTATGCTTGCGCTACAGCCGTATTCGGTTTATGACTTCCGGGTGGGCTTACCCCCTCATACTTATAGTAGATCCTAGCCGGGGTTTTTAAAGCCTTCTCAAGTCTATAAGCCCTATATAGGGGTGTAGGCCTCCAAAGCCTATAAACCTCCCTAACCTCATCGGGTATAGGTATCCATCTATCCTGTGAAACCTCCTGCCTTATCAACTCTTTAGCGAATATAGCTTCAAGATCGCTAGGTTTGATCGGCTCTCTCGTAACCGGATTTAAAGGTGGCGGTAGAGGCTCCGGTAGATCCGGTAGTATATTATACCAATCCTTAGGTATGGATTCCTCATCCAATACTACCTTACATACTTCTCCAGACATGTGGAAATCACGCTAACAAAGTGCGTTCAAGCCTACTATTAAACTTTATTGATCAAAAATGTTCATCAATGCATGGTGAAGCTAAATTCAGAACGGGATTAACAATTCCATTATACTCGCTTGATTTCTATAGGCGCTTTTTTCTCGTATGCCTCTAGGGCTGCTAACGTAAGTTCAAGTGTTTTCACTCCCTCGCTTATCGGGACCTCGCTCTCCCCATCACCTATAATAGCTTTTATGAATTTCAGATCTTCATCTAGATATGGATCGTTAAGCGATGTAACCTCCTCCACCCCCTCCCCCCTGTATATCGAAGCTTTCTTCGTACCACGTATCTCTATATGGGCTCTCCTAGCTACGATATCCATCTCTACTTTATGAGCCTGAGGGTTAGCACCGCATGTATTCGTTATAACACCTATAGCTCCACTCTTAAATCGTAGTATGGTTGCAGCTGCATCCTCTATAGTTAGTTCAGGCATATCTGTGAACATAGATTTGGTTAGTTCGGCGTAGACTCTCGATACATCCCCTACGAGGAACCTAGCTAGATCGAATATATGTGTAGCCTGCTCTACTATCTGCCCCCCGCTAAGCTCCTTCTTCCACCACCAATGTTTAGGATCCCCTATGATCCCACCCCACCATCTGCCTAGAACGATGCCAACTGGGCCTGATTCGCTTAGTACGCTTTTAGCACGTCTCACAGAGTATGCTTGTCTGAAATGGTATCCAACCCACGAGATAACGCCGCTCCTCTCTACGGCTCTCCTCATACTCTCCGCTTTCTCCATCGTTAAAGCTATAGGCTTCTCTATGAATACGTGTATACCCTTCTCAGCCGCCTCCTCGACCTCATCTGTATGTGCATAGGGAGGTATACAGATCCATATAGCATCGAGCTTTTCGCTTCTAAGCATCTCCCTCCAATCGCTATATGGTTTACCGCCATATTTCTCAGAGAAGCTTATAGCCTTATCTAGTACTATATCGGCTACCGAAGCTATATTCACCCCTGGTATCGTCGATAATTTGCTTGCATGTACTCCAGCTATACCGCCAGCACCTATGAATCCTACATGAACAATCTTCATCGTTACACCTCCTCTATCAGCTTCTTAACATACCCTAGAGATTTTTCTAGATTCGATTCTACCGGTTCAGGTATCCTACATTCGTAAGCCATATAGTACTTGTAGCCGTGCTTCTTAAGCATAGCAAAAGGTGCTCTGAAATCTGTATGACCGAAGCCTGGTGGGAGCCTATTGCTGTCTGCTAGATGTATATGTCTAAGTAGATGGATGCATGAAAGTATACTTTCAGATAGATCCCTCTCCTCTATATTCATATGGAAGAAATCAGCCATAACAGCTATCTTCTCACCGTAAACTTCACCTATAATCTTAACGGCATCCAGGACTCTATTCATGAAATGCGTCTCATACCTATTAATAGGTTCTAGGAGTATGTAGACATCGTAGTCGATAGCATATTTATCTAGGATTCTAAGCTCCTCGATTAGAAGCTTCCTCTCTAGCTCCAATACATCACGGTATAGTGGATATAGATCTGGGAGTTTAGGTTTTCCAAACGTAGGAACGACTATCAATCCTACCGCCCCCAACTCAGATGCATACTTAAGCCTTTCGATCACACCGTGAACCGCCTCCTCCCTCTCCTTTCTATCCAAGCCTAGAAGATCACCGGGATAACCGCTACATATAGTAGAGATCTTAACCCGGCTGGTCGATATGGAATCCAGTATAGATTTAATCCTAGCATTTAGATCCCTACCCCAAACCTCGATAGCGTCGAACCCGATCTTCTCAGCTATACGAACCTTCTCCTCGAATGATTCAGCTGGCAGTAGATTCTCTTGGCATGAAATCTTCATAGGATACCACCTAGAGCGATACTTTAACATGGAATTCTGGATATATAGATTACCTAGGTAGAATATCGTAGCCGAATTATGTAGCTGAACGCTCCTAGCCATGAGATATTCATGGCTATCGGGAGTAACATCTACTTACTATACAATGATAAACTTTAATATTAAATATTAATTTTGAATATTGGGATGGCCTCATGAAAGCATTGAGATCGTATATAGTTTTCATCGGTGGGTTGACGATAGCAGCCCATACGATGCTAAGCGTTACATACGCATTATACGTTAACGGCTACACACTACTTAGCATCGTAGATCTCCCAAGCTATTTGAAGAATAGCCTAAGCTTAGTGTTAACCCTTGGGTTTCTATCAGTCCTCCTATCCTCAGCCTCCCTGTTTGCCCATGGATTATGGTTAACGCTATTACCGCTATCCTCCCTATGCTTAGGGGTATCGTCGATAATCTACGCTAAGACGATAGGGGTGAGTGCTCTTCTACTGGATCTAATAGGCTTTATAGCGGTAGCTATCTTAGGCTTCGGATCAGGCTACCTCTTCGAGAAGCCTACGTATAAGCCTACCGTTAGGTTATCCAGCTTCGAAGTAGCATGCACCGCTATATTATCAGCTTTAACTGCTGTAGCTACAGCTTTTACAGGTCAATTCTTCCCATCACCTACAGGTGGGTACACGCATATAGGCGATACGGTTATATTCATATCTGCCCTCATGCTTGGACCTAAGCTAGGTGCGTTGATAGGTGCTCTAGGAGCTGTCGCCGCGGATATGTATGTAGGCTATCCCCGATGGTTTGTATCCATACCAGCCCACGGGCTTGAAGGATTCATAGCCGGTCTAGGTAGGGGTAGAAAGTTCTACATACAGATTATCCTATGCGGGTTAGGAGGCATAGTTATGGCTGCTATATACTTCTATGTGAACATCTTCATCAAAGGATTAGCTCCAGCTCTGATATCTCTATACAGAGATGTATTTGGCCAGGTAGCCGTCTCGATAATACTAACAGCTCTTCTAAAGCCGGCTTTATCGAGGATCCTTCCTAAGAAGATCTAAATATAGCTAGGCTCTATGTATACGCCTGGCTTCATCTCCGGCTCATCCATACCCTCGATTATATACGCGTATATAAAATCTCTACGTGATGATGCAGCTCCTATTTCACCTAATCGATTGATCGCCAACACAGCTATACCACCCTTATAATACTTGTATCTGAGTGTATCCTTGATAGCTTCTTCGCAGGCATCTTGAGGTTCTAAACCGTTACGCATAAGGTCGCATACACTCTTTGATAATAGCGTTATCTGTGCTATCTCGCCTACACCAGTTGTGCAAGCAGCACCTACACTATTATCGGCGTATACGCCTGCCCCGATTATAGCCGAATCCCCTACCCGTCCCGGGGTTTTAAGCGGTAAACCTGTAGTAGAGCTACCTGCCGCTAGGTTTCCATAACAATCCAGAGCTACCATCGATATGGTTTCATGGAGCTTATAGTATTCGATGTATGTTTTAATCTTCTCCATATAGGGTTGTAGATCTACCCCCGCTTCTATGTTCGATAGAAGCTCCCTCCACCTCTCTAAAGCCCCCTTCTTCCATGTAAACTTTGATACAGTTAACCCGAGTTTAGAAGCAAACCTAGTAGCTTCGCTACCTACTAGGAGTATATGCGGGGTCATTTCGAGAATCCTTCTAGCTACAGTGATCGGATGCAATACATTCCTCACACCTCCTACAGCTCCAGCTCTCAAGGTGTATCCATCCATTATCGATGCATCCAGCTCGCATACGCCTTCGAGGTTAGGTATACCTCCAAGACCGACCGTCAATACATCTGGATCGAGTTCAACCGCCTTTATACCTTCTTCGACTGCGTCGATAGCTTTTCCTTTTGAAGCTAGAATATCGAAGGCTTTGGATACTGCTTTCAAGCCGAAATTCCATGTAGCAGCCGCGGCGTAGGGCATAGCTCTACACCTAACATTTAACTTCAAGCTATGAGAACCAGATATTAGGGTTATGGGTGTACCTAGGATAATATTAGGATGCTTACCATTCTTAGGTGAATCCTATCAGGGTGCTGAAAAGAATAGGCTGTATGCTGAGAGATTCTCCGATGTGAACGAGACTATCAGGATACTTAGATCGGCTTACATAGATTATGGCATCAAGGTTATAGCTACCCCAACATACTCTGATAATATTCTGGTTAGATTATTCTTCCTATCGATATCCAAGCTTAGAGGGGAAGGAATCGACTGGATGTTAGCTCCATGCATAAGTCTACCGTTAACCCTTAGAGGATCGATAGTTGATGATATGAGACGGTGGACTACATACCTAGTATTGGAATCTAATAGTATGGCTGAAGCTCTCGCTTTAAAGGAGAGATACCTCGAGGATCCTATACTATTATGCAGGCCTGGATGGAGGGAGGTATTCTCTAAAGCCCTAGTGGATATAAAGCCGTACGAGCCTAGAGATTTCCAAGAGCTATCCTTAGATCTAGAGCTGCTTGAGAGTAGAGCGTCATATTTCAAGCCGGATGAATGTCTATTCGTAGAGCTAGGTTCGGAGATCGATTTCCTAGTCTTAACTCGTAGACTAGATCTTGTAGGGGAGTGTATAGATACCCTTAGAAGCCTAGGTTTCACTAGGATACTATTAGGATCCCATCATGCAGGCTCCGTTATACCTATACTAGAGGAGTCAGATCTAGTTTTCGAAGGATATGTAACACCTTTAAACCCTATCGGTGCTTTGATGCTTCCATCTAAAGATAGCGTGGAATCCGCTGTAAGGGGAACCAGTAGATGGGTTATAGCTATAAAACCCTTAGCGGGAGGGAGGGTTGCTCCGATCGATGCGTTTCGCTATATATTCAGATCCCTAGGCGTAAAATCCGTGATGGTAGGTGTAGCTTCTTTAAAGGAATTAGCTGAGGATATGAATGCTTTGATGAAGGCTTCTACTTGAATGGGAAACCTTATATAGCGATATTGTCTATTTTACTACGTCTAAGAATAGTTTTGTGGAGTAAGATAGCTAAGCACTTCGAAGAGTATCCTGGAAGACTTAAAGTTGCTAGGATGCTAGTCGAACTAGGTTTAAGGATCGATCTCGATGGTAAGATATACTGTGGACCCATAGAGATGGATGAAGCTAAGATAGCGAGGGCTCTAGGTGTAGATCGGAGGACGGTTAAAGCTACGGCTAAAAGCATACTGGAAGATGATTTTCTAAGAGAGATATTCTCTAAGCTTAAGCCTTCAGGCGCCTTCCTCAGGGATGTAGCTAAACTCCTAGGCTACGGCGTGATCGAGATATACGCCGACTCTAGGATGAAGGGTATACTAGCCGGTGCGGCTCAAGCTATAGCGAGGAGAGGTATAAGTATAAGGCAAGCTGTAGCGGATGATCCAGATCTACACCCTGAGCCTAAGCTTACGATAATAACCGAGAAGCCTATACCGGGAGATATAATACCGGAGCTCCTGAGGATAGAAGGCGTTAATAAGGTTGTCGTATACTAGAGTTATGTAACCGGTATGGATGGATCCGAGCTACTCGTGGAAGCGTTAAGTGAAGGTGCGAAGACACTACGTAGACTACTATCTGAAGGAAGGCTGGAGGATATAGATTTAGAGGTTGAAGCTTCTATAGCTAGGATGCTTAAACAAAGATTGAAGAATGCAGCTTTAATCACAGAGGAGAGCGGAGTTATTTCATGGGGTGGTGGAGGGCCACCGATACTCATACTAGATCCTATAGACGGTTCTACGAACCTTCTCAGAGGATATTCGCTATATTCTCTAAGCTTAGCTATAGCTGATGGATCCAGCTGGGATACGATCGAATCAGGAGTAGTAGTGAATCCGCTTCTAGACCAGGTATTCGAAGCATGTAGGGGTGCGGGGGCATACCTTAACGGTAAATTTCTGAAAACATCGAGTATACCAAGCCTAGATGAGGCTATGGTAGCAGTAGATCTTAACTTCAAGGAAGCTATAGATAGCTCTACGGCTTCAAGCCTCTTAGATATAGTCGGGAGAGCAGCTCACGTTAGATGCATGGGATCCGATGCTCTAGAGATATGCATGGTTGCAGCCGGTAGATTGGAAGCATTCATAGATCTGAGAGGCATACTTAGACTTACAGATTTCGCCGCAGCAGGCTTCATACTAGAGGAAGCTGGAGGCTACCTATTCGATAGATATCTAGCTAGGTTGAAGCCTAAGCTGGAGCCAGGTGTTAGAAGCTCTGTGATCGCATGCTGCAACCTCAATATAGCCTCAGAAATATCGGAGATCCTAAAGCATAGACAGCTACCATAACGGTTTGATGCAACTAGTATCTTAAACGTAATATAGCTATCTCTAAGAGGGCTTAGCGTATGCTCGGTTAGGAGAGGATTTAAGTTATCGATAAAACTCTACGGTTAGATTCTACCCGGCTATTACGATACTAACACTATCACCTAGCTATGGTTGTAGGGATATCAAAGTCTCCGTACGTATAACGTTAGGCTGCTGCTCCACCACTTCGTAGATTATTTTCTTCAATTCATCTAGGTTTTCAGCTTCTATCACCACTACCGCATCGTATCTTCCGAGGACAGAGTTTGCAAGCTTAACACCCTTTATCCTCCTAGAGCGGACTATCTCCTCGGATGTACCTGGCTTCGTAGTTACGAGTACGAACGCTCTTATAGGCCTCCTTCGAAGAGTCTTAGGATTAGGATCCATGGTGTACATTCCTCCTAGGATAGGGTTAACGATGTCTCTGTATGAACTATATCTGGGTCGCTAGCTATAACCTTGTACACTATCTCGTTCAACCTATCGAAACTCGGAACATCCACTACGACTATAGCGTCAAACCTACCATATATAGAATCTGCTAGTATGGATTCGCTCACCCTCTCCCTAATCCTCTTAACGACGTTCTCGGATGTCCCAGGTTTAGTTCTTATGAATATGTATGCTCTCAAACCTGGTAGACACCTATCGATATCTTCTGAGGCTAAACCTACTTATACCTTTACACCTAGGCTAAGTGGATACCGTGTATGATCGAGATCTAGCAGTCTAGGTATCTCACTACCTCCCACGGCGTTATATACATCGAGTATTGCCTCCACTCCTCCATCTTGTATTCTATGAATTTATCGAATATATGGCTTCCTAGCGTCTGGTGGATGACCTCATCACACTCCATCTCCTCTAAAGCTTCTTTAAGCGTACTCGGAAGCTCCCTTATACCTAAAGCTCTCCGTCTCTCATCCGTAAGCTTGTATACATTCTCATCCACAGGATCCCCGGGATCTATCTTCTTCCTTACACCGTCGAGTCCGGCTGCGAGTATACATGAGAATGCGAGGTATGGGTTACAAGAAGGATCTGCTGCACGATATTCGATACGCTTATATGAGGCATACTCCCCACCTCTAAGATACATAGGTATCCTAACTAGAGCTGATCTGTTACGTTTAGACCACATTATGTATATCGGAGCTTCAAACCCAGGTACAAGCCTCTTATAGGAGTTAACAGTTGGGCAGCATACTGCTGTTAAAGCTCGAGCATGATCTAGGAGGCCTCCGATGAAGTATCTAGCCTCCTGGCTTAACTCAGCATAGCTATCGCTGCTATCGTACATGATATTCCTATCCCCCATCCATAATGATGCATGTATATGCATACCGCTAGCGTTATCGAGATATACCGGTTTAGGCATGAACGTGGCTATAAGCCCCCGCATCCTAGCGATATTCTTAGCTACAAACTTATAGTATACGACTCTATCAGCAGTTTCCACAAGCTTACCGAACCTGAAGTTCACCTCCACCTGACCTGCGGTAGCTACCTCGTGATGATGCCTCTCTATCCTGAATCCGAAGCTATCCTCTAGTATGGAGGCAACCTCGTTACGATAATCAAGGGTTGTATCCTCAGGTGGTGGGCGTAGATAAGCATCCTTAGGTTTAAGTATATATCCGCCTGGGGTTATCTCCGGTGATTCAGGTAGGATTCTAGGTGCACCCCAACACTCATCTGTGTAACCCTTAGGGCTAACCCATAGATCCCATACAAGCTTAGTCGGATCTACGGATTTGAATACGAAATGCTCCATCTCGGCTCCTATGAAAGCATCGAACCCTAAATCTCTACTCATCCTCTCGGCTCGCTTAGCTACATATCCACGCGGGCATACCTCAGACGGCTCCGCTTCACCATAGGATTCGTAGACATCCCCCAGAACTATAGCGCTCCTTTGAAGCTCCCCTCCTATCCACGGTATTACAGCTAAGGTTCTAGGATCCGGTATTAGAACCATATCAGATTCCTCTACATCCCTAAACCCTCTTACAGATGATCCGTCGAATCCTACACCATACTTGAACGCATCCCCCTCGATATACTCTCTAGCAGGTACGACTATATCATGCATTATACCCCTCACATCGACGAAAGCTGAATGAACCCATCTAACACTATTCTCTCTGAGAAGCTTTACAGCCTCCTCTATAGATCTCCTGTACATAACAACCGCTATCATATTGACAAACGTCTATTTAAACATTAACTATATGGATGAATGACCTATTTCATCGTGTCATATATTGACATTCATCTATCCTACTCCTTTAATCCTTTTTATAAGCCAAACTATCTTCTTAGCCATAATCCTAACCGTATTCACACCCTCCACATCCTTAGCGACATCTCCCTTCTCCCTACCGAAAGCTATAGTCCAATACGTAGATCCTGGGATGATCATACCTTGATGTAGGAGGAAGAATAGTAGTTGAGCTAGGGTGAAATTATGTCCAGCCCTCCTAGCTACGACTATAGCTCCACCAACCTTATTCTCGAAAACCCTACCCTTAGCCACGGATAGATACCCAGCTCTATCCAGTAGAGCCATAATCTGAGGTGTAGCGGAACCGAAGTATACTGGTGTAGCAAGTATTATACCATCAGCTTCAACCATCCTATCGAATACTTCCTGAAAGCCATCCTTTATACGACAATCCTTAGTAACCCTACAGGTAAGGCATGCATCGCATGGTTTAACCTCCCTCTCCGCAAGCCTCACCATCTCGATCTCAGCCCCCTCCTCAGCCGCAGCTTTGAGAGCTTCGCTAGCTAATATCTCAGTATTACCCCCTATCCTAGGACTACCGACGATAGCTAACACACGAATCATACTTATCAGATTCGTGTAGATCCGCGCTCCGCGCATATAGCTCTTACCTAATACACCAATATGGTGAAGGCATACAGCTTGGATATGGACTGTAGCATTAAATCCATAGATAAAGCCATCCTCGTTATGGAGAAGATTTAATAAGAAGTTTCTAGGAAAAGTTAAGATGCCTTAGAAAGCCCTGGTGGTGTAGCCCGGCCTAGCATCAGCGGCTGTCGCCCGCTGGACGCGGGTTCAAATCCCGCCCAGGGCGTTAGATAATACATCACTATACCGCTAGATATCGTTAGCTAGGTTATATAGACGTCTCCTCTATCTTTATAGCCCTCCCAGTTTTCGAAGATTCATATATCGCGTTGAATACCATGACGCTCTTCAATCCCTCCCTACCGTCGACCATAGGCTTCCCTCCCTTACGGATAGCGTTCGCCATATCCTCGAATATATTGGTAGGTCTATCGCTTGGTAAAGCTATAGAATCTATTACCGATATATCCCCATCCTTTAGGTGGAAGAATTCTATCTTTCCATCCTTCCATATCATGGATCCCCTATCGCTGTTAACTTCTATCCTAGTTCCTAGATGCGGTATACTCGACGTAGTAGTCGTAAGGGTTCCGAATGCTCCACTCTTAAACTTCATTACAGCTACGCTGCAATCTTCGGTTTCTATATCGTGCGTGAATGTTCCAGATAACCCTTGTACGGATTCAACCCCTCCCATCCACCATTGAACTAGATCTATGAAGTGTACTCCCTGGTTAGCTGCGGATCCTCCCTCATAGCGTCTACTACTCCTCCACCCAGGTGGATACCCACCCTTATAGTATGCTTCATCCCTAAACCACTTCATCAAGATATCGACTAGGAAGACTCTACCGATCAACCCCTTCTGTATAGCATAGCATATCTTCTGATTGATATCTTGATACCTAAGATCGAAATCCACCGCTAAGACTAGGTTAGCTTTCTCAGCCTCCCTGATAGCTATACGGCACTTCTCCACATCTATATCCATAGGCTTAGTTACGAATACATGGAGCCCCCTTCTTATAGCCTTCAAAGCGTGATCCATATGCATACCGCTAGGTGTGAAAACGCCTACGCAATCTATATCGCCGCTATCGAGCATAGCATCGTAATCCGTATACCAGCGGCATTTAAACTCCTCAGCAACTCTCCTCGCCTTCTCCTCCTGTAGATCACATACGGCGGCTACAACACAGTTTCTAGATTCGGCACACAGCTTAGCCTTACTATAACCAACACCTAACCCTAGTATACCAAACCTAACAGGCTTATCAGGATTCACGATCTATCATCCCACCAGCCTAACTAGAAATCCACGCACCA